>OGZW01000528.1_pt1 | contig 30239 bp, 27 predicted proteins | sample 1577001 | NCBI WGS metagenome assembly OGZW01 (sample SAMEA3541519, study PRJEB24748) | human gut metagenome | biome: human gut; feature: human-associated habitat; material: faeces | place: China | collected 2012 | reverse complement strand
AGGCGGCCCTTATAGGGCCTGTGCAAACCACCAGTTCAACTGGTGGTTATGATTTTATAACCGTACATAAGGACGCAGAGCGCGAGCCATAGCAGCGGCAGATTTGTACCGTTTGGAGATTTGCGTATCCGTGGCCTTTTGCACAATGTGGCGAATGGGTCCGCGGGGAATATCCACTGCCGGGTGCACGCCGGTGATCATGGTGTTCAGCAGTACCCCCAAGGCGTACAGGTCCGTGGCACGGTTGCTTTGTGCCACGCCGTACTGTTCCGGCGCCGCATAGCCCACGGTGCCCAGACTGCGGGTGTCCTGCTGGTCGCTGCTGATTTCCCGGGCAATGCTCAGATCCAGCAAAACCGCTCGGTTCTCCGGCGTGATTATCACATTGGCGGGCTTAATATCCCGATGGACAATGCCCAGACCGTGCAGTTCTTCCAGTGCATGACACAGGTCAATGGTATAGGCTGCTGCCTGCGCCGAAGTCAGTTGGCCGCTGTCCAGAATTTTGTCCAGGGTGCGCCCTTCTATATATTCTTCCAACACCAGCAGGTGCGCCTCTTCAGAGCACACTTCCAGAACCATAGGCAAATTACACAGCCGCTTGCCTCGCAGAGCGCGGTACACACCGTCGTTGCGGTTGCCGGAGCGGCGCAGCAGCATCTTTTGGCCGGTGTCTTTGTGGGCGTACAAAGACACAAAGCTGTCTTCCCGATCCTTAAATGTAATAACCTGCGTGTAGTGCTCTGCCAGGGACTGCTCCATATAGCGGCGCAGGTCGCTGATTTCCGTTTTCTCTGTTTTGCTCATCGGAGCGTATCCTCCCCATGGGCGGAAAGCAGCTGGTTGGTTTCATCCACGGTGTAGCGGTTCTCAATCCCGTAGATCAGCAGTGCATCCCGCTGTACCTTGGGATACAGGGCGGAGCGGCCGCTGATACGCAGCGCCTCCTGGCAGTCGTCGGTGGTCAGGCGCATACTGAGAATCAGGCGGATCACCTTGTCTCGGGACGCGATCTTGCGCCCATTGACAATATCGTAAAAATAGCAGTAGTTAAAGTCTGCCTTGTTGATGATATTGCACTTGGACATTCCGCTGCGTTCAATGGCTGCCTCCCAAAAATCCTTGGCTGCCAAAACGATCATATCCTCCCGGTTCTCTTCCAGGTAGTCGTCAATGGAGCAGTTGTTGTCTGCCAGCTGATCCAGCAGATCGTTGGTGTTTTTTGCCATACGGTTCTCCTTAATATACGATCACCTTGCCGGTGAATGTGGTGCGGATATAATCCACGTGGGGGCTGCCTTTTTGTACTTTAATGGTTTCCAAATTTGGAAATACCGTGCCGCGGCAAATGTATTTCAGCGTGCTGTCATATACCGTTGCACTCTTGGGAATAACCAAGGTCTTTAAGTGTTTGTTCTTAACGGATCCCATATCGAAGACTGCATTGTTCGGTATGGTATAGGTGACGGCTGGTTTGTCGGCCGGATAACAAAACAGGCGGTTGGGGTTGTTGGTGTTCGGCCCATAGTAGAGCACACCGTCTTTGCTAAAATACTGCTTATTATCCTCTGCCACATAGATGGCCTGCAAGCTCTCCGGCAGTTTGTAACCGGGGGGGCAACTCACATAGGAATTCAGCCGCAGCTCGTGAATATGGGCATTGTTTTTTAAGGATGCTTCACAGTTGATGGCCGTACAGTATTCCGCCACATTCCAGCGGGTGGCTGTGTAGCCCTCGCAGTAGTATTGAGCAGCCCAGCTATTTGTGTTGTAGTAGTACAGCACGCCGTCCTGCATTTTATATTGCCAGTTGTCGATTCCAATTTTGCTCAAAGCGGTACAGCCCAAGGCAAAGTTGGGAAGAATGCCCAGGTCTGCGTGATTGGGAAATACCACCTTTTTCAGCTTTTTGCAGTCTTTGAAAACTGCGTTTTGTACCCACAAGGTGTGGTAGACCTCAAAATCCTCAAAAACGGCCAGTTCTATATCCTTATTTGTAAAGGTGCCGGTACAGTAGTATTTCACCTGGTGTCCGTCAATGGCGGCAGGGAGTACCACAACTTTGGCGTTGCCGGTGTATTTGGTCACCTTGGCATAGTCGCCGTCCAAGGTGTACTCGTATTTGTTATATTCCGGCTTGGGCAGGGCTGTGTTTTCCGGCTGGGTTACAGGTTTTGTGGTGGTCGTGGTTGTGCTGCCGGGCTTGGCGGTGCCGTTTGTGGACGGGGCCGTGGTGCCGGTGGTGCCGTGCCCGCTGCCGTTGCTTACACCGCCGTTCCCCGGATAGTTTGTGTTGCCGGTATTGCCCCGGTTGCCGGTGGAGCGGCTGTCTCTTTCCTCCTGTTGGGCGGCCTGCTCCGCGGCCTCGTTGACCATGGCCTGCTTTTCCTCCGCCGTGGGGGCAATGCCCACCGCCTCTTTCATCTTGCCGGTGGCGCTCTGTATCTTTTGCTCCGCTTTTTTCGCGGCTTTTTTCACTTTGCCCAGCAGTGTCTTTGGCTGCTCTTCCGCTTCCGTTTCCGCCGCCTGTACGGTACCGGTGAGGGCACCCTCTGCGGTGGCGGCATTTTGCTGGTGGAGCGGTGCCGCCAGCGCGCTGGGAATCAGTACCACCAGCAGAATCATCGTTGCCAGTGCAGAGGATATCTGCTTGCGGTTGATACGCTTTTGGCTATGTTCTGCGCAGGATTTCAAATAGGCGGTACTGGGCTGTGCCGGGGTACAGGGGGTCATGCACTGCAAACAGTAGTGCGCCTCCTCCGGCATGGCCGCCCCGCAATGGGGACAGTTCTTCTCTATCATTATATCTATTATTCTTTCCCTTTCCGTACGGTTCGCCACCGTTCGCATATATACTTTATATTGTAGTGTGAATTGGTGCTTTTGTCAATCCGATACAACAAAAAGATTTGAGTTAGGATATACGCAAATTGCGTACACTTGCGGTAAAAAAGCAACGAAAAAACCGCACCCCTTGTGAGGTGCGGTCTGTGTTTAGAACGGTTTATTTGCGCTTTTTGGCCAGCAGCAGGCAAGCGCCGGCAGCGGTAATGGCCATCACGCCGGCGGCAGCGGCATTGTTGCCGGTGGCCGGAGATTTTTTGGAAGTGCTCTTCTTGGTGGTTTCCTTGGTGTTCTTGTTTGCAGTGGTCTTCTCGGCGTTCTTCTTGGTGGTCGGCTCTGTCGGATCTTCCGGATCGATCACAATGCGGCCGATCAGGTTGTCGGTGTAGTAGCCCAGTGCAGTCAGAGCGTCCTTGGTGGCCAGCAAATTCTCCTCGCCGTCGTAAGTGAACACACCGGTCGTCTTGGACTCGAATTTGCAAAGCAGGTCATAGGCCTTGTCCGCTTTTTCTTGATCGTCCAAGGCGCTGTAAGCCATCAGTGCCATAGCGGTGGAGTCTGCATTGGCAGAACCCCAGCTGGTGTAACCTGCGTCGGTCACATTTTTCTCCAGCAGCTTCACAGCGTCGTCAATGTAGGCTTTGTAATCGTCAGCATAGGGGGCCAAAGCGGTCAGGAATGCGCCCAGGTCGTCGGCAGATGCGCCGTAACCGCCCCAAAAGTCCGGACCCTCGCCCATCTTGTACAGATCGGTCAGGTTCTTGATCACAGACTGCACAAAGCTCTGGGGCGCGTCCACAATGGAACAGGCTTCCGTCACCAGACGGTACAGGTAGTAATTGGTGCCATAAACAGCGGTGCCGCAGTTTTGCATCAGCTTGCTCAAGTCATAGCCGGCCACATCGGTGTAGTCCTTGCCCAGGGCGTCATACACGCAGATGACGGCAGCATACAGCTCCAGCTCCTCTGTGTTGTTGGTGCCGATCTGTGTATAGTTGTCATCATATACCGGAACCGGGTAATACAGCTTGCCGCCGTTCGCCTTCAGCTCTTTCTCCACAGCAGCCATAAAGCCATCCACCTGTGCATCGCTGGGATCGTAGTTGCGCACAGCAGCCAGCATGTCTACTGCGTCGGCCACGCCGAAGTCCTTGTCCTTGTACAGGTAGTTGGTGGCGCCCTCGGTCTGGCTCGTCACCTTTTCCAGGCGTTCGCCAATCTTGTCGTTGTCGGTTGCAGCAAAAGCGCTGTAAGCCGGCAGCAGCATACACACAGCCAGCAAAAGCGCAGTGCAGGTGCTCATCAGTTTTTTCATTGTTTTGTCCTCCGTTTTATTTTTTATTTGAACAGGTGAAACCTGCAAATATCGTTTTAGCGATCGGCTCCGGTGCATACATAATAGAATACCAGATTGTCGCCGCTGTCCATTTTATATTTGCCGCAGGAGGTCATAGGTACGGTGCCGTTGACCTTGTACATCCAGCCGCTGGCGCTGCCGCAATCCTTTTCATCCAGGTTGTTGATCCCCACCACATAGACACCGTAGGAAGTGCTCTTGGCAGTCAGGCGTATGCCGTGGGCGTTGCAAGCCAGCTTCAGCACATCGTAGGCAGTGCTGCCCCGAGCCACCGTGTGACTCTCTGCGTGGATAATGTAGCCGTCGTTCGGTACAAAGCGCTCGTGGCCGCTTTTCAGTTGGCTCATGTGCTTGTGAATATTCTTGCATTCCACCGTAATGGTACAGGTCACGGTTTTGGACTGGGTAGTCGTGTGCTTCTTAGTGGTTTGTTTGCGGGTGGTACCGCCGGTGGGGATCAGGCCGGCGGAGCCGCCCTGCCACTTGGCGCTGTTTGCGGCGCGGCTGGTGGTTGTGTTTTTGCCGCTGCTGCCCTTTGCTTTGGCAGCTGTGCTGCCGGTCGGGGTGCCGCTTTTTGCACCATCGGTTTTGGTGGTGGTTCCGGCTGCCGCTGCGCCCTTGGCTGTGGTGCCGGTGACCGTATTGGAACTGCCCTTGGCGGCGGTTGTATCTGCTTTGCCGGCTGCCGTAACGGTTTGACTCTGAGGAGAGGTACCGGTCTGTTCGTTGACTCCGGCCCTGCAGCCGGTAAAGAACAGCGCCAGTGCCAACATCAGCAGTGCAATGCTTTTCCGTGTTCTTTGCAAAATAAAAAGTCCCTTGCCATGGGCAGGGGACAGAAAAGGGCGCAGTTATACCAGCGCTGCCTCCACATCTTTCCCTTAAGCCCAAAAGTGTGTTTGCGATCCAAAGCCTGCGGCGGGTGTCCCGACTTACGATATACTCACTCTGCGCCTTCTCGCTTGCGCAATGGCCTGTGCAGAGCAAAACTCGATCACGGTAATGGCGGTTGTGACGGCGTTGCACCGTGCTTCCGATTTGATCCCTTCCGGGAACCGCGGCTCTTTTGTTTTTTTACAGTATATCACCTTTTTTTCTTTGGGTCAACACAGTTGCATAAAATCCCGCTATCTGTTATACTGAAATAGATATATTTTGTTTTAAGATAATGGAGCTTTCGCAAGTATGTACGACAGCATTGAACAGATCATTGCCGAAAAGGGCATTTATACCGGGCTGACCCGTGGAACCTCTATGTGGCCGCTGATCCATCAAGGGCGGGACAATATTATTATCGTGCGTCCCCGGGGGCGGCTAAAGAAGTACGATGTGCCGGTGTATCGCACCCCCGGCGGCAAGTACATTATGCATCGTATTGTGCGGGTGCGCCCAGAGGATTATGTCATTATCGGCGACAATCGGCTTCAAAAGGAATATGTTACGGATGACAGCATTTGCGGCGTGCTGGCCGGGTTCTATAAGGACGGAAAGCGATATGTGGACTGCCAAAACAGTCGCCGCTACCGGCTGTACAGCCGGGTGTGGGTGGCACTGTACCCGGTGCGCCCGCTGATCATGTTTGTCCATAAAGGCTGCGGCTGGATCCGTCGCCATATTTTTAAAAGAGGTGAACGATCCTGAACCGGACCAAACGAAAGCCCGCTCGCTCCGATTGGGCTGCCATTCGCTGGATGACTGCCATCGGCAAGAGCCAGCTGCCCAAAGCGGCGGTACTGCTGTTTACCAACGCGCTGGGCGCGGCGCTGTCTGTGTGCTTTGCCAATTTTTCCAAGCATATCATTAACGGCGCGACCGAATACAAGGACTGGGGTTATGTGGTGCGCTATGCCGTTTATCTGCTGATCCTGATCATGGTGCAGATGGCACTGAATCTAATCGGCAGCAGCTTTTCCGAGCGATGCAAGGCGCGCCTGGATATGATCTTCAAAAAGCACATGCTCCAGGTACTCATTAAAAAGGACTACGCCAGTGTGTCCAAGTACCATACCGGCGAGCTGAATAATCTGCTGTTTAACGATGTGCAGGTGATTACAGACGGCTATACCACCTTGTTGCCCAATGTGGTGTTTTTTATCGTCAAGCTGCTGAGTGCCTTTATTTACCTTGTGATTATTGACAAGGTGTTTGCCCTTGCCTTTTTGGTGGGCGGGGTGTTTGTGTTCCTGTCTACCCGTATGTTTCGCAAGACCTTAAAGCGTTTGCACAAGCAGGTCCAGCAAACGGAGGGCAAGACCCGCTCCTTTATGCAAGAGACCATCAGCAACCTGCTGGTGATTAAGACTTTTGTGGCGGAGGACAAGATCAATCAGCAGACGGATGTGCTGCAACAGGAGAATTATGTGGCGCGTATGAAGCGGCGCTTCTTTGGCATTGCCGCCAACGCCGGGCTGTCTACCACCTTTAATATCGGCTATGTGTTTGCCCTGGCCTTTGGCGCCTATCGGCTGCTGAACGGGCTGGACTACGGTACAGTTACCGCCATGCTCCAGCTGGTGAACCAAATTCAGGGGCCGTTTGCTTCTTTGTCCGGTATTATGCCCAAGTATTTTGCCATCATTGCTTCTGCGGAGCGGCTGATGGAGATTGAGAATCTGCCGGAGGAGGAGAGCAGCAACGCAGACGATGTGGATGTACCGTCCACTTACCGGGATCTGCGGGCGTTGCAGTTTGATCATATCGACTTCCGCTATGACCGGGATGTGATCCTGGATCATACCTCCCTGACCATTAACAAAGGGGACTTTGTGGCCATCACCGGCATCTCCGGAATCGGCAAGAGTACGCTGCTGAAGTTGCTGCTGGGCGTGTTCACCACCCAGGACGGCTCTATTTACTTGGAGATGGCGGACGGCAGCCATATCCCGGCAGACAAGCACACCCGCCGGCTGTTTGCCTATGTGCCCCAAGGGAATATGCTTCTGTCCGGCACGATACTGGATAATTTGAAGTTCATTAACAGCGACGCTACGGATGAAGAGGTGCAGCGGGCTGTTGAGATCGCCTGTGCAGACACCTTTATCAACGAATTGCCCCAGGGCTTGATGACCGTGATCGGCGAGCGGGGGATGGGTCTGTCCGAGGGGCAGGTGCAGCGGCTGGCCATTGCCCGCAGTTTGCTGTCCAAATCCCCGGTGCTGCTGCTGGACGAGGCCACCTCCGCGCTGGACGAGGAAACAGAACATCGCTTTTTGAAAAATCTGAAAGCGCTGCAAAATGTGACTTGCATTATTGTGTCTCATAAAAAGGCAGCGCTGCGGATCTGTAATAAACATGTACGCATTGAGGACTGCAAAATTGTAAGTGAGGAGAGAACTTATGATGCTGACTGAATGGGGGAAGCAGTTGGACAAAAGTTGTCCGCTGTCTGAGTATCCGCGTCCGCAATTTGTGCGGGATTCGTACCTGAGCTTAAACGGTATGTGGCAGTGTGCCTTTACCAGGGACAGCACCGTGCCGGTACAGATGGACACGGCCATTTGCGTGCCCTTCTCGCCGGAGACGCCGCTTTCCGGGGTGGAGCGCACCTTAAAGCCCGGTGAGTACCTGCATTATCGGCGCACCTTTGCTTTGCCGGAGAACTTTAACCGGGGGCGGGTGTTCCTGCACTTTGGCGCGGTGGACCAAATGTGCACCGTGTACTTAAACGGTGTGCAGGTGGGCGGCCATCAGGGGGGCTACACACCCTTTACTTTGGAGCTGACAGAGGCCCTGCAACCGGGGGAGAACAAGCTGGAAGTATCTGTGCAGGACTTTACGGACGAAAACCAGTATTCCCGGGGAAAACAAAAGACCAAGCGTGGCGGTATTTGGTATTCGCCCCAAAGCGGCATTTGGCAGAGCGTTTGGCTGGAGTCCACGCCGGTGAAATTCCTGGAGAAAGTGCGGATCACGCCGAATTATGACGGCGCCGCCGTGCACTTTGAATTCTTTGGCACCGACCATGTACGCACCCGCATTTATGACGGCGAGACTTTGGTTGCCGACACGACGGACACAGATGTGCCGTTGCCGGACTTTAAGTCCTGGAGCCCGGAGTCGCCGTTTCTCTATCAGGTGGAATTTGAGGCCTGCGGCGAGGTGATCCGTTCCTATTTCGGTATGCGCAAGTTCTCTGTCGGTCGGGACTTGGACGGTCTGCCCCGTCTGTTTTTGAACAACAAGCCTTATTTCCATAACGGTTTGCTGGACCAGGGGTATTACCCGGACGGCTTTTTGACCCCACCGGCCAATGCAGCTATGGCGTACGATGTGACCCATGTAAAGCGCTGCGGCTTTAATATGCTGCGCAAGCACATTAAAATGGAACCGCTCCTTTGGTATCATTACTGCGATGTGCAGGGCATTTTGGTGTGGCAGGATATGATCAACGGCGGCGGGCACTACGGGCTGGAGATTTCCGCGATTCCCTTTGTGGGTATTACCCTGGATGACCGGAAGTATAAGACCTTTAAGCGCACGGACGCAGCCGCTCGTGAGCTGTACTATCAGGAACTGTGGGAGATGGTGGACGCCCTGTATAACTGCCCCTGTATTGCCATGTGGGTGCCCTTTAATGAGGGCTGGGGTCAGTTTGATTCTACGGTGGCCTACAATCTGCTGAAAGAATGGGATCCCACCCGCACGGTGGACTCCGCCAGTGGCTGGCACCCCTGCGGCGACAGTGATGTGATCAGCAAGCACATTTATTTTACCCCCATTCGGGTGCACGCCGGCGACAAGCCCTGGCTGCTGACAGAGTTCGGCGGCTATGCGCTGAAAACGCCCGGTCACACCTGGAACGAACGCACTTTTGGCTACCGAGTTTATCCCAGCAAGGAAAAGCTGACGGCGGCGTACCAAAAACTGTTTAACAAGGTGATCATTCCCCAGATCAAAACCGGCCTGGCTGCCACCGTTTATACACAGGTGACGGATGTGGAGGACGAGATCAACGGTCTGATGACCTATGACCGCCAGGTGGCGAAGATCGACCCGGCGGTGCTGCAAAAAATCAACGAGAAAGTGAAGTATTAAGATGAATCAGTTAGAAAAGAAAGACGGCAAAAAAGCTGTGATCAAAACCAACCGCGGCGATATGACCTTTGTGCTGCTGGACGAAGCGGCGCCCAAGGCGGTGGAGAATTTTATCACCCACGCCAAGAACGGCTATTATGACGGCCTGATCTTCCACCGGGTGATTCAGGATTTTATGATCCAGGGCGGCGATCCTACCGGTACCGGCTGCGGCGGCGCGTCCATTTGGGGCAAACCTTTTGAGGATGAGTTCGCGCTGGACGCACGCAACTACTATGGTGCTCTGTCTATGGCAAACAGCGGCCCCGGCACCAACGGCAGCCAGTTCTTTGTGGTCCAGGCTAAGTCTGTACCCGCCAATTTGATTGACCAAATGGAGGCGCTGTCTGACCAGGGCTATCCTACGGAAGTGGTAGAGCAGTACAAGCAGGTGGGTGGCACCCCCTGGCTGGACTTCCACCACACGGTGTTCGGCCAGCTGATCGACGGTGCCGATGTGCTGGACGCCATCGCTGCCGTACCCTGCGGTCCCGGGGATAAACCGGTCAATGATGTGGTGATCGACACCATCGAAGTGCAGGAATAACGCATATATAATGAAATAAAAATAAGACCACCTACGCAGGTTTTGCTTGCGCAGGTGGTCTTTTTGTTGTGGATTACAGGTCGATGTCCAGCTCAATGGGGCAGTGGTCGCTGCCAAAAATATCCGTGTGGATCTTGGCGTCCTGCAATTTAGGTTGCAGCCGGTCAGAGGTGACAAAGTAGTCAATACGCCAACCGGCGTTCTTCTCTCTGGCGTGGAACATATAGCTCCACCAGCTGTATATGCCGGTGGCATCCGGGTAAAAGTAGCGGAAAGTATCGGTAAATCCGCTACCCAGCAGGGCGGTCATTTTGCCTCGCTCTTCATCGGTAAAACCGGCGTTTTTGTGGTTGGTCTTTGGATTCTTCAGATCGATCTCCCGGTGGGCCACATTCAGGTCGCCACAGAAGATCACCGGTTTGTTTTGATCCAGGGTTTGCAGATAAGCAAGAAAGTCGTCCTCCCACTGCATACGGTAGTCCAGCCGGGTTAACTCTCGCTGAGAATTGGGCACATATACGGTGACAAAGTAGAACGCAGGAAATTCCAGGGTGATCAGCCGCCCCTCCCGGTCATGCTCCTCCTTGCCCATGCCGTACTGCACCCGCAGCGGCTCCTGCTTGGAGAAGATGGCGGTGCCGGAGTAGCCCTTTTTCTCCGCATAGTTCCAGTAGGCGTGGTAGCCCGGGGGCGCAAAGTCGATTTGCCCCGCTTGCAGTTTCGTTTCTTGCAGGCAAAACAGGTCCGCGTTTGCCGCAGTAAAAAAGTCGGCAAAGCCCTTGCCCATACAGGCTCGCAGGCCGTTTACATTCCAGCTGATACATTTCATTGGGTCGGCTCCTCTTTTTGCAGCAAAATGCGGTCGGTGTCAAACTCTTTGGTCTCTTTTTCCCGATATAGTGCCAGTAGGTCCGACACGGTCATATGGGCCTTTTGCTCCTTGTCCAGGTCAATGATGATTCGGCCGCTGTCCATCATAATGGTGCGGTCGCCGGTGGCCAGCGCAGAGGACATATTGTGGGTGATCATCATGGTGGTGATGTTGTTTTCTGCCACGATCTCGTTGGTAATGTCCATCACCTTTTTGGCGGTAACCGGATCCAGTGCGGCGGTGTGTTCGTCTAAGAGCAGCAGCTTGGGGGTGCAGATGGTGCACATCAGCAAAGTGACCACTTGCCGCTGCCCACCGGACAGCAGACCGATCTTGGTTTTCATTCGGTCCTCCAGCCCCATATTAAAGCGAGACACCTGCTCCCGGAAAAAGTTGCTCTTTTTCTTAGACAGAGCCAGCGCCAGCCCGCTGGAGTGGGCGCGGGTGTAGGCCAGCGCCAGGTTTTCCTCAATGGTCATATTAGGGGCGGTGCCCTTCATCGGGTCCTGGAACACCCGGCCGATCAACTTGGCACGCCTGTGTTCCGGCAGAAAGGAAATGTCCTGCCCGTCCAGGGTAACGGTGCCGCTGTCCTGCATAAAGGTGCCGCAGATCAGGTTAAACAGGGTGGATTTGCCGGCGCCGTTGGAGCCAACAATGGTGAGGAATTCGCCCCGATCCAGGTGCAAATTGATCTTCTCCAGGGCAATGTGTTCATTGACGGTGCCCTTGGCAAAGGTCTTGGAAACATTCTTTACATCAAGCATTGCGGCGGGCCTCCTTCTTTACTTTGCGGTTCCGGGCGGTGCGCTTGGCAGCTGGGATAATAAAGGTGGCAGCCACGATCACGGCGCACATCAGCTTCATCAAATTGGCGCTGTTGGTGCCAAACAGCTCAATATCTACCACAAAGGTGACGATCAGCTTATAGATCACGGAGCCGCACACGGCGGAGATCAGCCCCACGGTGACGCCCCGCTTGCCAAACAGCGCCTCACCGATAATAACGGCGGCCAGGCCGTAGATCAGAGTGCCGTTGCTGGTGGAGGTGTCGCTGTAACCTACATAATGGGTCACCAGTGCGCCTGCCAGACCGATCAGCCCGTTGCTGATGCACAGCCCCAGGATCAGAGTGGCGTCCACATTGATGGAGGAAGCGCGCACCATATCCTGATTGTCGCCGGTAGCGCGGATACACAGACCCACATGGGTCTTAAAGAACACAATCAGCAGCAGGGTCACTACCAGGCAGATAGCCAGCGCCAGCAGCGCACCGGCCACCTTGCGCTGATCGCCGGTCAGGTGCAGCGCCTTGTAGAACTGCTTAAACAGATTGGCGGCGCCGATGGACAGGTTGGGGCCGCCCCGAACAATCAAGTTAACGGAGTACAGTCCGCTCATAGTGATGATACCGGCAAGTACCGGGTGTACTTGCAACTTGGTTTGCAGCAGCCCGGTGATTAGTCCGGCGGCCATACCGCCTAAAAAGGCAATGGGTAGGGACAGATAGGTGTGGCCCCCGGCAGCCAAAACGGCGGCCAGTGCAGAGCCAAAACCGAAGCTGCCCTCGGTGGTCAGGTCGGGAATGTCCAGCACCCGCAGGCTAATGTAAACGCCCAGCGCCAACAGTCCGTACAGTAAGCCCTCTTGCAGGGCAGTGAGATAAAGCATAAGTTCTTGTTCCTTTGGGTATGAAAAAATGGCAGCAGGCGCACCTTGCAGCGCGCCCGCCGGTTTGTGATTTTTGTTGCTTATTTTGCTGCTTCCAGCACCTTGACCTCGTAGCCAACGGTATCCTTGGTGGGGGTAGCCAAACCGCCGGCAGCCAGCGCTGTCTTGTTTACGGAGCAGTAGTCGATGCCGCACACCTGGGCGGGGATCTCCGCTACCTTTTTGCCGTCAAAATACTGAATAGCCATTTCTGCGGTCTTTTCGCCGATACCCTTGTCGTCAATGGCCAGGGTGGCGGTGCAGCCGGAGGCAACCGTGGTGGCAGAGGAGCAGTAGGTGGGAATCTTCTTCTCCTGGCACAGCTCTGTCAGGGCAGACACACCGTCCTGTACCACAGAGTCGTTGGGTACGAAGATTACATCACAGCCGCCGTCAATCAGGGACTGGGTGACGGACTTTACATCGGCGGAGTTTTCCACGGTCTTTTCCGCATAAGCGATTTTTTTGCTGTCCAGATACTTCTCGGCCGCCTTAACGGTGGAGGTGGCGTTCACCTGGCTGGTGGAGTAAATAAAGCCCCATTTTTTTACATCCGGGGTCAGCTTGTAGCCCATGTCAATGATCTCAGATACCGGAATGGCGTTGGAAGTACCGGTAGCGTTTTTGTCCGGGGTGTCCAGCGCGGTCATGACTTTGGCAGCTACCGGGTCGGACACGGCGCAAAAGAAGCAAGGGGTTTCGGACTCCTGGTTCACAAACGCCTGCGTGGCCGGGGTGGCGATGGTGAATACTGCGTCATAATCGCCGTTGTCAAAGTCAGACACAATGGTGCTCAGACTGGCGGCGTCACCGGCAGCGTTCTTGTACACGCAGGTCACATTGTCGCCGTACTTCTCTTTCAGCTTAGACTCGATCCCGGTACGCATATCGGTAAAGGCGCCGTTCTCGGACAGCACGGCAATGCCTACTTTCTTGCTGTCTGTTTTGGTATTGTCATCTTTGCTGCCGGAGCAGGCGGCGAACAGGCCGGCAACCAGTGCCAGGCACAGCAGGGTGGCAAAAAACTTTTTCATCATTCATTCTCCTTAAACGCTTGGTGTTGATTATAATAATCGAGGTCTGCAAAGGCTTTGCGCAGCATTTCCTCGGTTATGGTGTAGGGGTTGTGGGCAATGTCCGGCATTTTGGCTACCAGGGGCACCAGCTTTTCCACATCGGCACCGGTCATCTCCACTTGGGAGAGGGCGGTGGGGAGTCCCACGCTTCTGTTGAAAGCGTACATCTGGCGGAAGCCGTCCAAATTGCCGTCGGTCAGCAGCAGAATGAGCACGCCAAAGCCCACCACTTCACCGTGCAGGTGGCGCGCCTCAATATGGGGCCAGGCGGTGAGCGCGTAAAACACGGCGTGCGCCAGGCCGGAATTGTAATCCACAATATGCTCTGCCGTCAACAAAATAGAGGCAATGCCGGTGGTGACGATGATTGCCAGAATGACTTGCTCCACTGCATAGGTGCAGCGTTCGGCCTCTATATCTGCCATGGCCTGTGCACCGTAGGTGAGCAGCGGGTCCAAGCACATTCGGCTCACATTTACTCCCAGGGCATGGTAGTGCACCAGCGCTTCACCTCGGGAACTCATCTCCGCCTCAAAATACTTGGCGTAAGTGTCGCCCATACCGGCCCAAATGTAGCGCCGTGGGGCGGCTGCAATCACCGAGGGCAGAATAAAGGCGTGCACCGGCGGCGCTTTGTGAAAATCCGGCGCCAAAAAGGTGCCGTCTGCGTGGTACAGAATCGATACTGCCGTGGTGGCTGCGCAGGTGGAGGCAATGGTGGGAAAGGTGAATACCGGCTTGCCGCTTTTTTTCCCATAGGCTTTGCCGGTGTCCAGTGCCTTGCCGCCGCCAACAGCAAAGATCATATCTGCTGCTGCCACTGCCGGGTTCTCTGCCAAGGCAGCAATGTTCTCCCGGCTGGCCTCACCGCCGTACCACACAAAATCCGTAATGGTCACGGCGCTGCCTTGGATCGCGGCCAGCAGGCGCTCCCGCACCGCTGCCATGGCCTTGTGGCCGCCGATCACCACCGCTGTGGCGCCAAAGGGCGCGCACACCGTTGGAATTTGCTTGTAAACCTGCTCGCCGATGGAATAGGAGGGCAGGGTAATGGAATAATCCGTCATAGGATTTAGGTCCTTCCCGACTTACTTATAATCCTCTTATAGGACTGTGTGAAAATTATAGCACTGCAGGCGGGCTTTGTCAACGAAATTCTTTAGCAAGTTAAAGCAATAAATCGCTGTTACACAATGCGTCCGCCGCCCAGTACCGTGTCGCCGTCATAAATAACGGCAGCCTGACCGGGGGTCACCGCTCGTTGCGGCGCGTCAAAGGTCAGCTGCACATCGCCGCCGGGCAGCACCTCTACGGTGCAGGGCGCCTGGTGCATATTGTAGCGGATCTTGGCAGCAGCATGCAGCGGTTCGGCAGGCGCTGCAATGCTCAGCCAGTTGAACTCGGTCACCCGTACCACCGTACTGTTCAGTTGGTCGTTGGGGCACAGGGTCACCGTGTTGCTTTCCGGATCCTTCTTGCACACATACAGCGGCGCCGGCAGCGCAAGACCCAGCCCACGGCGCTGGCCGATGGTGTAGCGAATAATGCCCTTGTGGCGGCCCAGCACATTCCCCTGTGTGTCTACAAAATCCCCGGGGGGATAGTGGCGGCCGGTATAGCTTTCAATAAAAGCGGCGTAGTCCCCGTCCGGCACAAAGCAAATGTCCTGGCTTTCTCTTTTGTGGGCGTTGATAAAGCCGTTTTCCTCTGCAATGGCGCGCACCTGGTCCTTATGCAGTTCACCTAAGGGAAACAGGGTGTGGGCCAGCTGCTCCTGAGACAGATTATAGAGCACATAGCTTTGGTCCTTTTTGTCGTCCAGCGCCTTGCGCAGCCGATAGCGGCCGTCCACGCAGTCAATGCGGGCGTAGTGGCCGGTGACCACATAGTCGTAGCCCAGGGTGATGGCGCGGCGACACAGGGTGTCAAATTTTAAGCACTTGTTGCAGTCAATGCAGGGGTTGGGGGTGCCGCCTGCCTCATAGGTGGCAATAAACTTATCAATGACCTTTTCCTTAAAGTCACCTTTAAAATTGAACACTTGATAGGGCATACCCAGTCGGCGGGCAACGCTGCGGGCGTCCTCCACATCGGACAGGGAGCAGCAAGTCTTTTCCCGCTGGGCCATCAAAATATCGTCGCTGTCAAACAGCTTCATGGTGGCGCCCATACAGTCGTACCCGGCGTCCAACATCAGCTTGGCGGCTACGGAGCTGTCCACGCCGCCGCTCATGGCGATCAATGCTTTTTTCAAAAAAACGCACCTGCTTTCTTGACACTTTCAGTCTACTATACTAATATATACAGGAATAGAAGTAAAGAGGGAGTTTTTCGTTTTTATGCAAAAAATGCGTTTTTTTCGCCGTGGTCTTCCGCTCTTTTTGGCCTTTTGGCTGCTACTGGCAGTGGCGGGCGCGCCCTTTGCTGCTTATGCAGGGGAGAGCGTGACTGTGCGGGACAGCAGCGGGCAGGTGCGCTACGCTGCGCCCATGGATCCGGAGAACGCTTGCCCGGCGCTGCAATCGGCGCTGGACACGGTGCGCAGCGGCGCCTACGGCACCTGCACGGTTACCGTGACCCCCGGGGAATATCGAATGACAAAGAGCGCTGTGCTGGCGTCTGATATGACCCTGAACCTGACAGGGGTGACCCTACTCAATGCCAATGCAGGCAAGGGCAACATCTTTATCTCACCCAATCGGGACCGTACCGGCAAGGACTACACCGGGTATTCTGCGTTGGAGAACTGCACGCTGCGGGGCGGCACGCTGGATTATGCACCGGGCAATACCAACGGCTCCTGCCTGCTGCGCCTGGCGCATTGCAAGAATGTGACCGTGGACGGCACGGCATTTCTCAACAACACAGACTCCCACCACGCAGAATTGGCCGCCGGGTACAATGTGCGGTTCGTAAACTGTCTGTTCTCCGGTCAGACCAATCAAACGGAAAGCAGCGCGGAGGCGCTGCAAATTGATATTTTAGAGAAAAATCGGCACTTCGCCAATTTTCCGGCCTATGACGGCACGATGAACCAAAAGATCACCGTAGAGGACTGCACATTTCAGGACCTGATCTGCGGGGTAGGCACCCGCAACGCCTTTGCCGGGCGGTATCAGAAGGGCGTTACCATTCGTGGCAACACCTTTCGGCGCCTGCAAGGCACGGCTATTGTGTGCACCAATTATGTGGACGCAGTGATCGAGAAGAACACCATCACCGACTGCGGTCGGGGCGTGGCATATTATATGTGCAAAAACAGCGGCGTGACCGATGTGTTCACCGACGGCAGCGGCAAGGTCCTGGGTAAGCGCAATACGGACTGCGGCAGCCGCATTACCGACAATACCATCTCCGTTTGTCAAACAGCGGAGATGGACAAGCCCAGGGGTATGTTTCTGTACGGCGGCAAGGCCGCCGGCAAAATGCCTGCCGGAAATTATGCGGTCTATAACCTGACGGTCAGTGGTAACACCATTACCACCACCGGCGGCGGGATCACCGGCACCGATCTGCAAAACTGCACGCTTGCAGACAACCGCATTACCCATACCGGTGCGGCGGCGGAGACCACTGTGGGAATTCTCCTTCACGGCAGCAGTGGTAATTTGATCGAGAAAAATACTTGTACCGCCCTACACAACGGGCTGAAGTGTATGGACGCCTCCCACAGCAACGAGCTGCGGAGCAACACGGTAACAAACAGCCGCTCCAGCGCCGTTTGCATTGTGGACAGCAACGGGGTAGAGGTGACGGAAAACACCATTCGCACCGGGGCTACCAACGGCATTTTTGTGCAGCGGAGCAAAAAGGCGCGCCTGCTGCGCAATACCATTCAGGCAATGGGTCATAACGGCGTTTGCCTGGCGGAGAAGAGCACTGCCGCCACCGGCAGCAATCGGATCAGCGGCTGCCGTCGCTATGGGATGAGTTCCCAGCCGGGAACTGCCCTGACCACCGTGGGCGATCGGCTTACCGGCAACATTAAGGGGCAGGGAATCGCTCAGGGCAGCAAGAATATGAAGTTCTCAACCATAGGCAGTACCCGCCTGGTAGGCGGCCGAATCCGCCGCGGCAAATATAAGGGCAAGATCGCCCTGCAATGGAAAGCGGTACCCGGCGCCAAGCAATATGTGTTGTACCGTAGGGACGGCAGCATCCGCGGCAAATACCGCCGAGTGGTAACGCTTACCGGCACCCGCTATATCGACACAGCCCCCAAGCGGGGCAAAACCGCCGCCTATCGCCTGGTGGCGCAAACCAAAACAAACGGCGTGACTGCTCAAAGCCCCGTGGCGCGCGCCGCAGTGAGGATTAAAGGATGACTTTACAGGAAATTGTAGATCGTTCTCGGTGCATCGTCTTTTTTGGCGGCGCCGGGGTGTCTACCGAGAGCGGTATTCCGGACTTTCGCAGTGTGGACGGCTTGTATCATCAGCAATATGACTATCCGCCGGAGCAGATCCTTTCTCGCGGCTTTTTTGACGAGAACCCGGCGGAATTCTACCGCTTTTACCGCAGCAAAATGCTGTGTCCGCATGCCAAGCCCAACGCTGCTCATTACAAATTGGCAGAGCTGGAGCAAGCAGGCAAGTGCACCGCTGTGGTGACCCAGAATATTGACGGCCTGCACCAGGCAGCGGGCAGCCGCACGGTATATGAGCTCCACGGCTCCGTGCTGCGTAATCACTGTATGCGCTGCGGCAGAGCCTACGGTGTGGAGGCGGTGGCAGAGGCTGCCGGTATACCCCGGTGCACCTGCGGTGGGATCATCAAGCCGGATGTGGTGCTGTATGAGGAAGGACTTGACCAACAGATCGTAGAGGGTGCCGTACATGCCATTGCCCGGGCGGACTGCCTGATCGTGGCGGGTACATCTCTTTCTGTGTACCCGGCGGCGGGCTTTATCCGCTACTTTCAGGGGGAGCACTTTGTGCTCATTAACCGGGATCCTACCCCGGCGGACAAGCTGGCAGACCTGGTGCTGCACCAAAAGGTGGGGCAGGTGCTGTCCCAAATTCAAGTACGCTAACGGAGGCGCTTATGCCCATTTCAGTGATGCTCAAGCCGGCTTCCGGCAACTGCAATCTGCGGTGTGAATACTGCTTTTACCACGACCTGGCCGCTACCCGGCAGACGGAGAACAAGGGCTATATGACCCGGGATACCGCCTTGCAAGTGATGGACAAGGCCCTGGCTTTTGCCGGGGACGGACCGGTATATTTTACCTTTCAGGGCGGGGAACCGCTGCTGGCGGGGAAAGACTTTTTTCGCTTTTTCTTCTCCTCTTGCAAGGAACGGCAGCGCCCCGGTTTGACCGTCCAGTTCTGCGTGCAGACCAACGGTACTTTGCTGGACGACGAATGGTGCGACCTGTTTTTGGAATACGGCTGTTTGGTGGGCGTGTCTCTGGACGGTGACCGGGAGGGCAACCGTTATCGGGTGTACCCGGACGGACGCAGCTCCTTTGATGATGTGTTTCGTGGTGTGCAGCTGCTGACCCGGCGCAGGGTACCTTTTAATATTCTCTCGGTGCTTACCGCTTACGGCGCTACCCATGTGCGATCGTCCTATCGCTTCTTTAAGCAGCAGGGGCTGCGCCACTTGCAGTACATACCCTGCCTGCGCCCCTTTGCCATGGATGCGCCGGAGGATCTGTTTATGACCGATGACGACTACGCCGCCTTTTTGCAGCAGGGGTTCAAGCTGTATGCCAACGATGCCCTGCGGGGTAACCCGGTGTCTGTGCGTATGTTTGACAATTACTTGCTGCTGGCTCGGGGGCAGAATGCAGAGCAGTGCGGTATGAACGGCACCTGCGCTACCCAGTTTGTGGTGGAGGCGGACGGTAGTACCTACCCCTGTGACTTTTACTGTACCGATGATTGGTACCTGGGCAATATTTGTGCCGGGGATTTTGACGGCTTTTTCCATAGTGAAAAGATGGTGGAATTCTTAAAGAATTCTTTTCAGTTGCCCCCGGCGTGCAAGACCTGCCGCTGGTTCACGCTTTGTCGGGGCGGCGGCTGCAAGCGCAACCGAGTGGGCACGGATTATTGCCGGGCTTACCAAACTTTTTTTGCAAATACGGAGCATTTGTTTGCTCAACTGCGTTGAGGTGTTTTATGAAAAAGACGATTTCTGTACTGCTGGCGCTGGTACTGACGGTGGGACTGTTCTCTGCCTGCTCGAAGGATGGCAAGGAGGAGACCACCACGGCTGCGCCTGCCGCCTACACCCTGGCCTATACGTATGACAACCATTATGCGCAGACGGACCCCAGTGCCGTGCGGGCATTTGAGAAGATCGGCAAAGCCATTGCAGAGGGCGGTGTGGCCGTGCGGGTGAATACGGATATGATGGACGATGTGAACCGGCTGCTGTACACCGGCTTTCCGTTGATGGCGCTGGTAGATACGGTTTCGGTGAACAGCGACAATTCCGGCGTGACCATCAAATATAAAAACGGTGCGGATACGCATCGCCAGCTGGTGGGCGCCTTTTCCCAAAAGGTCAATACCATTCTGAAAGCCTGTGGCAAGGGCACGGTGAGCAATCATGTGTATCTCCTCAATGTGTACCACTATGTGGCAACTCACACGACTTATGACGACAGTGTGACCGACACTTACACCGCCATTTTGCAAGGCAAGGGCATGAGTGCCGCCATCAGCGGTATGTTTGAGTTCCTGCTGCAACAGGGCGGGGTGGACGCCGGGCATATTGTCGGCAAGGACGCCGCAGGTAATCCCTGGTACTTTACCCGCTGTACCCTGGGCGACACGGTGTATAACTTTGATGTGGCAACGGAGCTGTCTGTGCGCAAAGGGGAGGGGCTGACCTGCTTTGCCATGACGGATAAGGAAATGCAAGCCGGCGGACTGCAAAAGGGTTTTACCTACTCGGATAATGAAAAGGCACCGGCAGTGAAGATGAAAAAGAACCCCTATGCCGCTCTGCGCTCCTGTGCGTACTTTACCCTGGAGGGCAACACCCTAACTGCCGTCTTGTACAGCGGCAAGACCGCCACCTTTACCCTATAAGGAGATAATTGAACAACCGAGTGAAAGTGATGCGTAACCCGACACCGCCGCATTGGAACCGTCGAAAAACTTTCGGCGGTTTTTTTGTATCATTTGTCTATGAATTCTGCACATTTTTGAAAATAATAGACAAAAACATAAAAAACTGTCTAAAAACATTTTGGACATTACAAGTTGCACAGAAAATTTCTGCGGACAAATTTCTTTTTTGGTTGTAATCGATAAACCGATTTGTTATAATATTGCAGAAATATGACACAGGGGGAGATCCAATGGCAGAACAAACCGGCCTGAAAGCAAAAGCCACAGGCCTCATCGACAACATTAAGTATTACTGGAAAAAGCCACCCAAGGGCAAGTATATGTCCTTTAAGGAAGTGGCTTCTTATGCGTTTGGCGGTATCGGTGCATACCTGATCGTATGTATGAGTATTCCGTGTATCTTAGGTGCCACCAATGTGTTCCTGTCCGGAACCATCGGCATCGGTATGACGGATATGTACATTATGTATGTGATCGGCGTACTCTCCGGTATTCCGCTCACCGGCTTGCGTGCCAATATTATCGACAACACGCGAAATAAGGCCGGTAAGTACAGACCGTATCTGTTGCGTATGGGCATTCCTTGCTCCATTATTTTTGTATTGATGGTATGGTTCCCGTATGACAAGTTGGGTCTGTTGGTAGGCAGCGGCATGATCTTAGGCAAATCCGCTACCTATGTGGCAAAGTGCGCCGTGGTTATGGCGTTTAACATTGCCTTGCAGTTCTTCTATTATTTCTTCTATGATGCGTACGAGAACCTGATCCATGTGCTCTCTCCAAATTCTCAGGAGCGTGCAGATGTGGCCTCCGTTAAGAGCATTATTTACTCCTTTGGACCCACGGTGTATAACATTATTATCCCGCTGATCGCCGGTATTATCGGTGTAAATCAGACGGATATTCGTGTGTACCGGATCGCTTTTCCGGTAATCGGTGTAATCGGTACGCTGTTGGTGTTCGTGGTATATGCCAATACCCAGGAAAAAATTATTCAGGCAAAGACCCATGTGATTCAGATCAAGTTTACCGATGCTCTGCGCGAGGTAGCCAAGAACAAATATTTCTGGATTATCTCCCTGGCCGGTTGGTTGGGCTTTTTGGAGACAGCGTATGCCAATATTCTGTATTGGTTGTGCAACTACGGCGGCGCCTGCTCCCAGCCTACATACGCAGTGATCACCACCATTTACGGCAACGCCTCCCTTTGGGGCATGCTGCTGGCGCCGTTTTGTATCCGCAGATGGGGTAAAAAGAAGGTGCAGGTGGTCACCAACCTGTTTAATATCCTGTTTATTCTTTGTATGTTTCCGTTCTTTACCGGCTCTTCCGGATCGGACGGCAATATGCGCAATTATGTGATCTGGGGCGTTATGGCCTGCCTGTATTTGAATGCGGTAGTAGGCGCCTTTGCCCATATTTTGAATCCGTCCATCCAGGCGGATATCCGCGACTACCAGCAGTACCGCTCCGGCGAGCGTATTGACGGTATGTTCGCTGCCGTGACCGCGATTGGTAATGTGATCACTCTGATCACCGCCGGTGTGCTGCCTGCCTTACAGGAGAAGTACGGTATGACCGCTGCGGTTGCCGAGCGCGTGACCGCTGACGGCTCCTTGATGTCCAGAGTGCTGCCCGGCTCTACCCAGACCATCGGTCAAATGTTGCAGCAGCAGCTGGCCAACGGACAGGATAACTTTGTGAACCCTTCTTCCGCATTGTATGATGTAAACGGCGTGCTGTTCCCGCTGTTGCGCGTGCTGGTGTTGGTTGCCGCTATCGGTGCCACCATGAATGTAATCCCATTCTTCTTCTACGATTTGACTGAGCAGAAGCAGAAGTCTTATGTGCGTGTGCTTAAGGTGCGCGCCGTCTTTGAGGACTACGGCAACAAGGCACTCAAGGATAAGGACATTGTAGAGATGATTGATCTGGTGAACAACGCCCGCGAAATGGCTGTTGCCACGCCCAAAAAGCTGGATAAATCCTCATACAAGAGCATTTCCGATAAGGCTGCCCGCAAGGAAGCCAAAAAGGCGTACCGCGCCGATGTGGAGTTCAATGAGGAAATCAAGATCTCTCAGTTCGTGTTGGATGAGATGTCCAAGTTCGATTCTGAGCTGGGCAAGCACCAGATTCAGGTGTACACCCAGATCTTCAATGCCGGCTTGGACGGTATCAAGAACACTTCTTTGGCAGAGGCAAAGGCGCAGCTGAAAAAGGCAAAGGCTATGTCTCAGTCCACTGCGGAGGAAAAAGAGATCCGTAAGTTCTACATTGAGGTTGCCAAGACCCAAATCTCTGCCATCAAGTCTTTTCAGAAGTATTACGGTTCTGCCCACGAGTTTGTGGAGTTAGGCTTTGACAGCATTGAAAAGTATTTCAATGAGGAAGACCGTTTGGATGACCAGATTGAAGAACTGGCCAAGATGATGCATATCGCCAAGAAAGACAAGGATCGTGACGAAGTGCTGCGACTGAAAAAGCAGATCAAAGAACTGTCCGAGGAGCGCAAGAAAGTACGCAAGCTTTCCAAACAGGAAATGGATAAGCACGCCCAGTTCAATCGTGCTGCCAAGCCCTATGTGGATGCTAAGAAACTGCTGACCCAGCAGGAGAACTTCAAGCACTTTGACGAAATTGCCGCGCTTTACGATACGGCAAAAGCCAATGTGGAAGCCAATGAAAAGGCTGAGGCAGAGGAAGAGGCAAAGCGCCTGGAGGAAGAAAAGGCAGAACTGGCGCGCCGCAAGGCCGAGAAGGCTGCCAAGAAGCGTAAGTAATCAAAAAGTAAACCCTACATAACGAAAACCCCATTTCCGCATAGGATAAACTATGACAGGAAATGGGGTTTTTTATCATGATATATGAGATTAAGGTTGGTTCTGTGACCAACGCACAAAGGGGGGCCAAGCTGCTGAAAAACGCGGGTTACCGTGTGTTTGTGCACAAGCAGCTGCGCCCCAGCCCGGCGGACGGATGCGGGTATCTGTTACGGCTGGAGGACGGCGATGGGGAGGCGCTGGCGCTGCTACGGCAGCATGGGGTGCGGATCACCGGGGTGGAGCAGGTATGATTTATTTAGACAATGCGGCCACCACCTATCCCAAGCCGTTTTCCGTGCTGGAGACGGTGTACCGGGCCAATCGTAAGTATGCGTATAACAGTGGGCGTGGCGGCTATCGGGAGTCTGTGCAGACGGCAGAAAAGATTTTTGCCGTGCGGGACTGCCTGGGCCGCTTTTTTCATTGCCCGGAGCAGAATATTGTGTTTACCAACAATTGCACGACTGCAGTTAATACGGCACTGAAAGGACTGCTGAAGCCAGGGGATCATGTGCTGATCTCCGCCTTGGAGCATAATGCGGTGTTTCGACCCATCTACAAGCTGGCCCGTGAGGGGCGTATCACCTACGATCAGGTGCCGTATCACCCGGACCCGGATCGCTTTTTACAGAATATCCGGGCACTGGAGCAGCCCAATACGGCGATGGTGGCCATGCTCCATGCTTCCAATGTGTTTGGAGTGGTGCACCCGCTGGGGCTTGTCGGCGACTACTGTCGCCGAAAGGGCTGGCTTTTTGTGGTAGACGCCGCCCAAAGTGCGGGCATTCTGCCTATTGATATGCAGGCAATGCATATTTCCGCCCTGTGCGCCCCCGGGCATAAAAGCCTGTTCGGCACCATGGGCACCGGCGTGTTGGCGCTGGCTGACGGCATTTCACCGGACAGCCTGACCGAAGGAGGTACCGGCAGCCACTCCTTTGATCCACAAATGCCGCCGGATCTGCCGGATCGGCTGGAGGCAGGAACACTGAACAACCCGGGTATTCTCTCTCTGGGTGCCGGTGTGCGGTTTATTGAAAAGACCGGTCAGGCAGAAATACACGAGTACGAAATGCGCCTGACCCGATGGTTGTATGAGGAGTTGGCCGCCTGTCCGGGGATAAAGCTGTACACGCCCCCGGAGCATATTGGCGTGCCGGTGCTCAGCTTTAATGTGGATGACCGCACCTCGGAGGAGACGGCAGCTTATTTGGCTGCCCGGCAGATCGCTGTGCGTGGCGGGTATCACTGCGCACCTTGCGCCCATCGGTTTTTTGGTACGGAAAAGCGAGGCACTGTGCGGGTCAGTCCCGGCGTGTTTACCGGGATGAACGAATGTGAATATTTCCTGAATTCTGTAAAATTCCGGGAATAACCCTTTATTTGACTTTCAAAGTATGTTACAATCAGTATAAGGAATTGTATAAGTGAGGATGTGAATGTATGAGTGCCATCGGCGACTTCTTTAATAAGATACTCAGCGTGTTTTCCACCTTTGGCATTAGTGACGCACTGGATATTCTGTTTGTGGCCGTAATCATTTATGGCTGTATTCGCATTATTCGTGAAACGCGGGCGATGCAGTTGGCTAAGGGTATCTTATTGCTGCTGGTGATGTATGGCATTGTTAATTTGCTGCACATGGAGGCTTCCAGCTTTATCTTTAAGAGCATTTTTTCCAATATTTTGCTGCTGGCGGCTATTTTATTCAGCCCGGAGCTGCGGAATATTTTGGAGCAGGTGGGTAAAGGCGCCACCGGTAAGAGCCTAAAGACCATCATTCACCCGGGAGTTGCCATTGATGTGGCGGAGATCGGCGACTGTATTGAGGCCACTTGTAAGGCCTGCTCGGATATGAGTGACCAGCATGTGGGCGCCCTCATCGTGTTTGAGAACGAGACTATGCTGGGCGATATTATTGCCAGCGGCACAGAGCTGCACGCCAAGGCCTCTCGCCAGTTGATTGAGAATGTGTTTTTTCCCAAATCACCGCTCCATGACGGCGCGCTTGTGATCCGGGACGGGCGGCTGTACGCAGCCGGTTGTATTCTGCCTTTGACCAAAAAGAGTGTGTCCTCCGCCCTGGGCACCCGCCACCGTGCGGGTATCGGTCTGACGGAGCAGTCCGACGCTGTGGTGGTGATCGTCAGCGAGGAAACCGGTGCCATTTCCGTTGCTATGGGCGGTGTGCTGAACCACGATGTGTCTGACGGCGATTTGCGCGATATTTTAACAACGGAGTTTCTGCCCAGCGGTTCCTCCTCAGACGATAAAATTATCTCCCGTCTGGTAAGGAGGATGAAAAAATGAGCGAACAGCAAAAACCAAAAAAGCGCTTTTCTTTGCGCAAGCTGATCTATAATGATAAGAACTTAATTATTATTTCTCTGCTGGCGGCGGTATGCATTTGGATTGCCACCTCGATGAATTTGTCACCGGAGACCACCAAGAATATTTCTGTTCCGCTGAAGATCGACTTTTCCGACACGGTGACGGAGGAGTTGGGATTTAAGTGCTACGGTGAGAGCAGTATGACGGTGAATGTGACCGTACGAGCCAAGAAGTACCTGGCTAAGGATATTTCTGCCGACGATTTGGATGTGAAGCTACAAACCAGTTCGGTGACCACCACCGGCACCCACGAGGTTCCCATCAGTGTCAGCGCCGGGGACAGCGGCGATTTTACCGTTGAGAGCTATTATCCTACTGTGTATACCGGATACTTTGATGTACCGGAGGAGCAGGAGATGGAAATTAAGCTGAATTACAACACGAAGGACTATGTGGCAGACGGCTTTGTGGCGGGGGAGAGCCTGCTCAACGAGCCGAATGTGGTGGTTAGCGGCCCCAAGACCTATGTTGCACGGGTCAGCAAGGTAGTAGCCGATGTGAATTTAAACGACAAGCTGTCGGAGACTGCCACCATCAACATTGAGCCAAAGGCCGTGGATGTGTACGGTAACAAGGTGGACTACATTTCCCTGAATTACGGAGCAGAGAAGTTGACCTTGACCATACCGGTACTCAAGGTGAAGCAGTTGAGTACCCATGTGACCTTAACAGACGCGCCGGAGTCGGTGGATCTGTCTAAGATCAAGGTTTATTACAGTACAGACAGCATTCGCGCCGGCGTACTGGCCGGAACGGATATTAAGGCGGCCGAGCTGGGCGAGGTGCACTTTTCCGACCTGCGGGTAGGGGAAAACACCTTTACCTTTAACGCCACCCAGCTGGAGGGAATCACCGTATTGGACGATACAGAGAAAGTCACCGTACGGGTGGTGGTGCCCTCGGATTACACCAGCAAGGACATTGATGTGTCTGCCACCGGGGTTAAGCTAAACAATGTGCCGGCGGGCTACACTGCCAAGGTAACGGCGCTGAACAGCGACTCGCTGACCATTATCGGACCGAAAAGCGCCATTCGCGGACTAAAGGCCAAGAATGTGGTGCTCTCTTGCGATCTGACTGCCAAGAAGGGCGAGAGCATTAAGACCGGCACCCGCCAACTGCCGGTGACTGTCAGCATTGCAAAGGCGGACGGCACCTGGGCCTACGGCACTTACCGGGCCACCGTGGAGCTGAGCAAAAAGTAAAACCAAATACCAAATATAAAAAAGAGCGGCAGCCGAAAGGCTGCCGCTTTGCGTGTTGCATATTTCAACTCTGCTTTTGTAGCAGATCGCTGCTTTGGCCTAATTGACCGTGGGATCGGTTTCGGATCCTAAGACAAAGATAAGGTGGCCTTCGGCTTCATCAATACAAGTATCGAGATTGTATTTTTTGACTTCCTCCGGGTATTTATCGGCTGCCTTTCGTAGTGCTTCAATCAGTCGTTGCGATGGAAAAATGTCAATCATCTGGTCGTATATTTCGCTTAACCATGATAATTCATCAGCAGTACACTCGTTTTCTATAAAGTGAATCGTGTCGTCGGGACTTTCTGAGATAATAGACAATATGGCTTTTTGGCTTTGTTGCACGCCATAATCCCATTCGTCATTGACAGTGGCTCTATGTGCGATTGCTTGTCTGATTTTTTCAGTTATCATCTCTTTTTCCTCCTTAGAACAGTGTGTTGGTCGCTATCCGGAAACACAGTTGCAATTTTACCGTGTGTTCTTATGACTCCAACACGAACATTTTTATAAACGCCGTATACAGGTTTCCCGTCAGGCAAATGACGGTTGGCTTTTAGACTTGCAACATGTTCGCCTGCGTGTCGAATGTCTCTTTCAGTCCAGGTCTCTGGAAACCAGGCTTGCTGCGTACCAATTCTTTTGTTCTTGTTCACATGATTTGGAATGTTGCCTATCCTTACGCCGTTGGTATAAGTCTTGATAACATGATATTCTATGCCGTATTTATCAAGTAAATCCATGCCTTTTTGTCCGTGGCCGCCATTATGTAGTCTGAGATTGACAATCATCTTTCCATTCATGCGAGTTTGGCTGCGAGTAAATGAACCTTCATTTGAATGTACAAGAGCAAAATCACTAACACTTCGGCCAGTACCGTATGTGTTGAGATATCGTCCGCTTTGACTGGTTCCCATTAAGCCACCTCCGAATTTGAATGTTTATAAGTTGTCCAATCCGGAATACTTACGAATTGCGCACATGCCGCATACTTTCCAAAGATATGAGGATTGCAAGATCCGTACACGATAACGACTTTAGGCGTGAGTTTTGTTAACATTGCATCCAAGCCGGCTTCAAGATAGTATTTGTCTTCCTTTTTCTTGCTACAACCGTAGGTTCCGATTGAGATAACACTGTTGTGAGGTAGACCTGCAAAGGCGGGTGCAAAGCCAAAAGTGTTACTTGTATAGGTTCTTTCATCACCCCATCGTGCGTTTGGAATGACATATTTTCCTTGCTGTTGTAAGTAGTACCCGATGGAACGGCTCACTCCAATATTTGCAATTTGCTCCCACAGAGGCATATCTCTGTAGAGAGAGCAGTCCGGTGTGGATACAATATGAATGTTTTTTAATTCATCCATGTACTTTTGTGGCACACTGACAAAATCCCTAAACAGAGGATCCTGCTCATAAAAAACGAGCATTTCCTTTTTCGGATCGGTGACTGCTTTCCTTTTAGAAAACGGTACAGCAACGGATGGAATAATCATCTCTTTGTGAGGCTCTAAAATTGGTATTTCAAGAGAGCCGTCAAAGAATGCGGTTTCAATGAGTTTTGAGTTAAAGCCATCATAAAATAAATTTAGCATATTAAGATGCTCCTTTCTTTTTATTTGTTTTTTTGCTAAATTGACAAAGCAGAAAGGATATGCTAAAATGACTATACTGCAGTCGGTTATCATAGCATATCCGGCAAAAGTAAGCGTTTCGTTTGTTGCGGGCACAACTTACGAAATGCTTTTTTTGTTTTACAAGCATAAGCATCGCCTCCAATCCTTTTCCCACATTTCGTTACATCCACCTGTCTCTTTCACATTGGCGAGCATAATCGTCTTCAAAATCATAGGTCTGATATGCGGGACGAATTTTATTTAGAAAATCAGTGTGCCGATTTAGAATGATGTCATCAAACTCTTTCTCGGCGCGCGATTTCCATTCTGCGTTTGTTTTTGCTAATGTTTCTATGCGCTTGTTTGCTGCCTCCATAGATACACCGAATGTTGTTTGCAAAAAGCGTGGAGTGATGTCTACCTGGCGCTTTTGCAACTCTCGCAATAGTTGTTCGGGCATAAGTAATTGTGCCGCAAAATAATTGGTTTCAATTTCATATTTGGAGTATGTCGCGTTATCTTTGTTAGATAAGTCATGGCCAATTACCTTGTGCCCGAGTTCGTGAAGGATCGAAAACCGGGCATGCGTTTTGGGCTTTGAATCGTCATAAAAGATAATGTAACGGCTACCGTATTGGGTAAGGAGTGCTGATTGACTGCCAAGATCAGTGATTTCCAGTCCATATTTTTTTGCTTTCTGATACGAGCGGCACACAAGTGGAGCCTGATTTGCAAATCGTTCTGTTACCAATTCTTTGGTGGAAAATGGAAATTTTGTAATGACGGAAGATGTTACTAAAATCTCATTTGCACTTTGATAAGCCTTTGCAAAATCAGGCTTTGTCGGTATTGTCAAAAGAATCAATCCTCCTCATCATCGTTAAAAATATCATCAAAAGCGGCTTTTAGTATATTTTCGGCCTTCTTTAGTCGCTCCGGATCTAATTTTTCGAGATTGCGCTGTAAATAATGTAATTCCTTGTTCTTGGATTGTGCAGATGTGTTTGTGATTCCCAGTAAGTAATCGGTAGTGGTATTGAGTGCCTTCGCAATTCTTGTTAGCACATCGCTTCGGGGCGTGCGTTCACCTTTAATGTAGTAAGACATGGCAGATTCTGTAACGCCAGCCATTTTTGCCAAATCTTTTTGATTCAATCCGTATTGATGCATTAGAGTAGATGTTCTTTCGCTAAATATCGACATGGAATGATTTCTCCTTTCTTGATTACTTCTATATCTTATCAGAAAATTATAACTTTGTCAAGTTATGATCGAGATATATCGAAAATTTCATGTGAATATACTATATATTGTATGATTCTGGCGCTTGGATATTGACATAGTTGAAATTCAAGAGGCCGATGGGCAAAAAAAAGAGCGGCAGCCGAAAGGCTGCCGCTTTGGCATACGCGCCATAGGGGGTATGGCGTGTATGAAGGGGGCGGATTATTTCCACTGTTTGAGCACTTCTGCATTGGCAAAGATCTCGTCCAGCTTGCGCATAAAGGGGACGATATCGCCGTAATCCAGCGCACGGTGATCCATGGCGATGGTGATGGGCAGGATCTGGCGCACCGCAATGGTGTCGTTGCCCTGGG
>OGZW01000510.1_pt1 | contig 30763 bp, 21 predicted proteins | sample 1577001 | NCBI WGS metagenome assembly OGZW01 (sample SAMEA3541519, study PRJEB24748) | human gut metagenome | biome: human gut; feature: human-associated habitat; material: faeces | place: China | collected 2012 | reverse complement strand
ATCCGGCTCACAGAAGAACTCCAGCTCCATCTGTTCAAACTCGCGTGTACGGAATGTAAAGTTACCCGGTGTGATCTCATTACGGAATGACTTACCAACCTGGCCAATACCAAATGGAATTTTCTTTCTGGATGTTCTCTGTACATTTTTGAAATTGACAAAAATACCCTGTGCTGTCTCCGGACGGAGATAAACGGTATTTTTGGCATCCTCGGTAACACCCTGGAATGTCTTGAACATCAGGTTGAACTGACGGATATCGGTAAAGTTATGCTTGCCACAGGTTGGACATGGCACGCTGTGCTCTGAAATGAAGTCCTGCATTTTCTCATTGCTCCATCCATCTACACTGCCATCCAGCTCAATGTCGTTCTCCTCAGCAAACTTCTCGATCAGCTGGTCTGCGCGGAAACGCTCGTGACACTCCTTACAATCCATCAACGGATCAGAAAAGCTTCCAAGATGACCGGATGCAACCCATGTCTGTGGATTCATCAGAATCGCACAATCAATACCAACGTTATATTTATTCTCACGAATAAACTTCTGCCACCATGCCTGCTTTACGTTATTCTTAAGCTCTACACCGAGATTACCATAATCCCATGTATTGGCGAGTCCACCATAAATTTCTGATCCAGGGTAGATAAAACCTCTCGCCTTTGCCAATGCCTGAATCTTCTCCATTGTTTTTTCCATGATTGTCCTCCATTCCATAGGTAAATTCTACTAAACTGTTTCTAAATATACCATTATCTTCCCGATAATGCAAGTACAGCCCCGGAATAACCCCCATTGTTTTTGGGACATTCCGACAAAAAACGTGTCCGCATTATCTCCCGGTAATCGTAAGATAACACAGACACGTTTTATTCGTTTTTACTATATATGCTTTAATAAATCCGATCACCGATCAGAACGTATCACCTGCCATATTAGATCAGGCTCTCATACAATGCAGTGATATCCTCAACAGATGTCTCCTTCGGATTACCCGGACGGCATGCATCATCATATGCAGACTGTGCAAGGAATGGAATATCCTCCTTCTTGACAATCTCCTTGAGATCTGCCGGAATACCAACATCCTGAGACAGCTTACGAACAGCATCTACAGCGGCCTTACGGTACTCCTCCTGAGACATACTCTCTGTTCCCTCAACGCCCATTGCCTGTGCAATGTACTTATACTTGTCCCCTGTTGCCTCTGCGTTATATTCCATAACTGTTGGCAGAATGATCGCATTTGCCACACCATGGGGAGTATCATAAAGTGCTCCCAGTGGGTGAGCCATAGAATGAACGATACCAAGACCTACATTAGAGAAGCCCATACCGGCAACATACTGTCCCAGTGCCATACCCTCTCTGCCTTCCGGTGTGTTATCAACAGCACCTCTTAATGAGCGGGAAATGATCTCGATTGCCTTCAGATGGAACATATCAGAAAGCTCCCATGCGCCTGCTGTAATGTAACCCTCGATCGCATGTGTCAGAGCGTCCATACCTGTCGCTGCGGTCAGTCCCTTTGGCATACTGGACATCATCTCCGGATCAATAAATGCAACAACCGGAATATCATGCGGATCCACACATACCATCTTGCGGTTCTTCTCTACATCTGTAATAACGTAATTGATCGTAACCTCTGCAGCGGTACCTGCTGTCGTCGGTACAGCAAAAATCGGCATACTCTTGTGTTTGGTATCGGCAACGCCCTCCAGACTACGCACATCTGCAAAGTCCGGATTCTCCATAATAATACCAACGCCCTTAGCGGTATCCATAGAAGAACCTCCACCGATCGCAATAATGTAATCAGCGCCTGCTGCCTTACATGCTGCTACACCTGTCTGAACATTTTCAATCGTTGGGTTTGGCTTAATATTCGAATATAACTCATAATCAAGACCGGCTCCCTCCAATACATCCAGAACCTTCTGTGTGACACCAAACTTCACCAGATCCGGATCAGAACATACAAAGGCCTTTTTAAATGCACGTCCCTTTGCCTCATCTGCAATGCTCTTGATCGCTCCTGCTCCGTGATAAGATGTCTCATTCAATACAAATCTGTTTACCATAATACTACTCTCCCTTTCTTTATAAAAATATAACGGTGATTTTCATAGCTATATTATAGTAAATTTTCACAAAAAATGAAAGTGTTTTCTGAAATTTTCACAAAATTTGCACATATTTTATAAAATCATCCTCGTCATTCCGTTATGGAAAATATCAATCGGATGATCCATTGTGGCGCCCCCTCCTTCGGCGGTGCCATGTATGGCTGTTCTAACTGCGGACATCTTAAATTTGCTCCTTTTCGATGCAAAAGCCGTTTTTGTCCAACCTGCGGCAACAAATACTCCATCGACCGCACCACTTCTATGTCCTTTAAGATCATTCATGTCAAGCACAGACACTGTGTTTTCACGATCGCCGAAAAACTGCGTCCTTTCTTTCTGAAAGACCGTTCTCTTCTAAACTGCTTGTTCTCTGCCGTCAAAAGTGTTATCTTACGCATGTTTCACAAGCAAAACAAATCAGAGCTCTTTACCCCGGGCTTTATTTTAGTTCTTCACACTTTTGGTCGTGATCTCAAATGGAATCCCCACATCCACTGCCTTCTCTCCGAAGGCGGTTTAGACAAAAGCGGACTTTGGCGTAACGTAAACCATTGTAACTATGTTTTCATGCGCAATTCCTTCCAAACTACTCTCTTAAAGGAACTTAAGAAAAAACTCCTGTTTCTTTTAATAAAACGGTTTCTCAGATCTACAAACATCACAATAACGGTTTTTATGTTTATGCAAAACCTAACCGCTGCAATCCTTCCAAAGTCATCAAATACATCGGACGCTATCTTGACCGCCCTGTCATCGCCACTTCCCGTATCGATGATTACGATCCTGCCAATGATACTGTAACCTTCCACTACAACCGGCACGAGAACGATAAATATGTTCAGGAAACGATCCCTTCCCTGGATTTTATCAACCGGCTCGTTCAGCATATTCCCGAGAAGCACTTTAAGCAGATCCGATATTACGGCCTGTATGCCAGAAAAAACATTGCTCATTACAAATTCAACTTTGCCATCCATCCTTCCAAACGGAAGTTTTATCTTTCCATGAACCGATGGCGTAACTTTTTATCTCTTCTAAGCAATCTCATCTATTTTTATGCCCATCTTTTGGTGGGCATTTTTTTCTTATCTGTAATCATCCTTTTTTTCGCTTTATAGGAAACGACAAGTTTCCTATAAAGCAAAAAAGTGCATCCTGTTTCTCCAGAATACACTTGCTTGTCTTGTTCGTATAATTTAACTCTTAAAAAACCCCTGATGGAGGTATTGAAGGTGGATTTCTCCGATAATATTCTCTTAGAAAAGAGCTAAATACCGGAATCTTTGACAGCAAATCAAAGCCTCTAAGCGCTTCAAAGGTCCAGCAAAAAACAAGTAAAAAAATAATAATATATATTATATTCCATGTGTTCCATTTTTTATCGAAACATCCTACTTTTTTTTGCCAAATTTTTATTCTAAAAAATTGTATGCAATATAGAACAAAAAACATAAAAGCTGGTGCTAAAATAATTGCTAAATTCTGACAATATATATAACCTCTATTACGCCACTGTCTTTCAGACAACTTTTCATAAAACAACATAGATACGTAAGACCTCGGTGTATCTATAGGTAACAATAAATCATCAGTAAATCCAAGCCATAAAACAGCGTAAACAGCCAGTCCAGCGATTTGACATATCTGGGCACAATATCTCCATTTATTTTTCAGCCTACCTTCTGTTATACTATTACAATAGTGTTTTTCCTCAAATACCATATACCCGACAATAAAACAATTCATAAAAAAGAAACAGTCTGCTAAATGATCTGCTATTTTCTGCGGGTAATGCATATATCTATGTGCATCCCACCAAGTATAAGGTATTCTCGTTCTTATTACAAATTGATAAATAATTCGTAATATAACATTTAAGATCAAAAAGCTAAATATCACTATTTTACCTGTTTTTCTTTGCATCTTCCTCCCCCTTTAATTAACTCCGCTTTTGAAAAGAACAATATCATATATAATGTTTTTCTCATCCAAACATTTTTCAACTATTTCTTTAATGTGTTCTCTGTAGTATTTTTCATCATCACAAATTGCTATTTTCAGTTCTATACTGGTTCACCTCACATTTTGCTTATTTCCGCTCATGCCCTTTCTATTATACTATTTTTAATGAATTTATGCGAGTTTTTTTATTATATATTCTGTCCCAGTATTATATCATGAATTCGCAACGCGAGGGAGCTTGCTCAGTCCGCTTATCATCAAAATTTCATTTTAGAATAAAAATTTTTTTTACCCTGCTATTTTATATTGACACTTTCTGTCATTTTCAAGTCCTATGATACATCTATCAAACAAACAACGAACCATAGCGAAAGGAGAGAACGTATATGATGAATCAATTATTAAGTTCTGTTTCAAAAGCAAATATCAAAAATCCTGAGAATGTAACACTGACACTTCAAGGGACAACAATCCATTCCATGAAAGAGCTCCGGGAACATTTCAACCGCGACGAGATCCTGGCAACTTTTACTGATGACCACCTGCTTCTGTGGCTTCAGCAGCACTATTATGAAACAGAGGCGGAACAGCTTTGCATGATCGGCTCCGGTGACAATAACTGTTTCCGTAAAATCTGCCGTGTTTTCGGGGTTAATCATATGGATTACATCTCTTTATCAGAGGAAGAGAAAAAGCAGCAGAAGCAAAAAGAAGAAACCGTAAAAAAAGTAATTTCCGACACCAAAGCGGATGAAAATCTCTTAAAAGAACTAGCCCTCATTGCCACCGATCAGGAAGAGCTTGCCCATCTGATCGACGCCGATGAACCAAAGATCTATCTTTGCAATGAAAGCTTCTCCATTCCTATTTCCAAGCCCGGTATTGAATATATTGGTATCGGCGATGTTTCCATTGAGAATCCTTTCACACCGGAGCAGTACCGCAAAGCAGGGATTACCATGACAAATATCTCCCTTCCGGTCACAGAGAATCCGGAAACGGCCGATGCCGCCCGTGTAGCTGCCGCCGCAAACGGGTATGACAGTTTCCACGAATCCCATTCTGCTCTGGCAACCCTGTTTCATAACCGGTTGAAAACATACCGGATATATGAGCATTATCATCTTTCCTTTGACTCGTCTGTTATGGGAACCTTTTTTGACAGCCGTTCCGAATGTACTGCTGCCAAAAAAGCTGCTCTGGAAAAAGCCTACAACGAAGCCCGCCGTTATATCTCTCCCGGAGATTCAAAATGTATCGCAAAAGCTGCAACCGAACATTACAGCAAGCAGATCCATGATGTATTTACTCCGGAGGTATTGGAAAAACTCCAGAACCTCTGTGAAATCCGCAAGAAAACTTCGCTCTTTCAAAAGCTGCAGGAGAAGATCAAACAAAGTAAAAAAGCACTCTCCTCTTTATTTGAAGCAGAGCTGCACGAAAATGCCGATTTCTATGCAATGTATCAATTTGATTACTTTATGGATCAGGTTGAAATGGAAGAACACGATAACCGGATTTCTGACGGAGGACTCCTGCGTGCCCTCGAAGCTCTGGCAGGTGGCAGTATCCAATACACGATCACCGATATTCACTCTGCCATCTCAGAAATGGAGGATGATATCAATGATCACGCAAATACCTTCTTTAATACCGCACAGTCAGAATATCAATACTACTGTCAGGAAATCGAAGAGCTTATTCAGGAAATCGGCAACGATTTCAGCAAGCGGAAAGAAGACGAATCCGTATCTGGTTATCTGCAGCGCCTGTGCAGGGAAGCGATCCGATAGAATGGACCCAAAGGATACGATCACCTGGTTTCTATCATCCGCCATCATATGATGTTGGGGGCAAAAAGTATTTTGCCCCCAACTGATGCCACAGATTGCTAGATCAGTTTTTTCCTGATTTCATCTCACGCTCAAATGCCTCACAGGATAATCCTGCCTCAGATGCAGCATCTGCTACGCTGAGAAGTCCCTTCCTGACTAACTGTACCAACATGTCCCTCTGTCCCAGTTCCCTGCCTTTCTGTTCCCTCGTCTTCATCATATCCTCTACTGCCTGACACACATTGACCACCTCCGTTTTCTCATCGATTGCAAAATCTGTATGGGTTATTGTCTCTATTACCCGGGCGGCTTCTACCTCCAGCTTCTTGAGGCGTTCATCCTCCTCCAGAAGCCTTGCCAGCCCCTTCTCATCCTTCGAATACTTTATATAGTTTAACACTTCCCGCAGGCTTGATGCAAACTTTTTGAAGTCATTCTGGGATATTCTGCCGGGATCCAGCATATGCACCCGATAATCCTGTGCATATCTCCGTATTGTGTCATCCTGCACTGCCAACATTTCATGCAACGATGTAGGTCCATCCCATGGATCTGCTCCAAAATGTACCACCAGCGTAATCACCGGCTGCAGTCTGTCCTCTCTCGTAAAACCGGACAGAAACTCGGCACTGCTCATAGTTCCCTTATTTGAATTATTTCTATGATCAGAAGCTATTCGTGATACCTGCTCGGCATACTGCATCGCATCATAAACCATATTTTTTACCGGCATAGCATAATGAATATCTGTTTGGTTCTCTACTCCCAAAAGAATGTAAGCAGCCTTCGCTCCACTCATAACCGTAACATATTTCAAAATATCCCGATACTTCTGCACGCCCGTCCCCCTCTTTGGGGCTCCGCCACCAAAAATATACATCATTTCTGCCGTATCCAGTTCCTTAAGCTCTGACGGTTTGATCACCTGTCTGCCATCATACAACAAAAAATTAAATGCATCTGCAAATACATGTGGCTCTCTCATATATTCTTTCGTAACAATATCTGCCTGTCCCATACCAATTTTCTCCTGTTATTCTGTGATTTTCGACAGTATAACAGGAGGGTAACGGGTTCGCAATATGAATTAGGTAAATGCCGCTTTGTACTAGGCAGATTACCGAAATTGCAGTGTAGAAAACGGCAATAGATCATTTTTTCCTAGTATCCCTCTGATCCGGTTCCCTGCCTTTTTCCCTCGCCTTCATCATATCCTCTACCGTCTATCCAATTCCTTTTATTGCACTTATTCCACCTGATGCTCCTCCCAAAAATCTTTCGTCCCAACAATATATAACAGCGTCCGGGCCCTCGTCCCGGCAAGATATATATACTGCGAAAACGTCTCACGCCGCAAAGCCTCTACATCACAAAGGATCACAACCTTCGCATCCAGCCCTTTAAAGCCCTGTATCGTTGCAAAGACAGGCACGGACGGGTCCGGTTTAAAATCATCCCGCAATTCATTTACTGTAAGCTTTAATGTTGCCAGTTTCGAATTTTGGTACTTTTTGGGCGACAAAAATGTAATGTCTCCGGGAGATACTTTTCCTTCTCTTAAAGTTTTCATTATCTCCTTAATCTTCCCACCAAAATCCTTTTCATCCTCATAGGAAATCTTTCCTACCTCTTCCCCATTTTCCCGCATAAATTCCGCAAACGTCACACCACTTGCCTTTGCACTGTATGTGCCGATCTGCACCGTATTTCTGCAATTTACAAATAAACGGAACTTTGTATGGGAATAGGACCGGAGAATATCCATTCCGTCCTGATATTCCGGATTGTAAATATTCTGCTTCTCATCATAAAACACGGCCCATTTCCCGTGATCCAGCCCGCCTTTCAGCAGACAGTCCAGAGAATACAAATATAACGGCTTTAAAATATCCTGTCCTTCATCCATGATCAACAGATCATACTGCATATCAGCCGCATCTGGATCTGTAGACTGTTTCTCACTGATATAATCATAAAATCTCTCCGGTAAAATCTGGGCAAAATACTTTTGGGGATCCTTTTGCAGCTCCTCCACATCCACCGGGACATATTCACCAAAAAGAGCATGAATGTTTACTACCTTTAACTGATCTGTCTCCGGCAGCGAACGCATTACATGATGTGCAAGATTTTTATTGTAAGTAAGGTAGAGAACTCTGGCCCCCTGCTCCAGCTGACGTCTCGCAAACTCTGCAGCCAGAAGAGTTTTGCCGGTGCCCGCTCCGCCTTCTACAATCAGATGATCATTCATCCCCAATGCCTCCATCAGCTGTGCCTGCTCTGCCGTCAAGCGAACCAGCTTCTGCTCTACCTGCTCCAAACGGTCGTTCAGGGAAGGAATAAAACAAAAGTCTGCCCGCAGAAACTGCACAACCTCACGGATATCCGACGGAGATAATTTGCTCGGCTCCCGGTGCTGTCTCTGCTGCCAGTAATCAAACACCTGATTCATATACCCGGAAATATCCTCCGTCGTGCGGTCATAAATAATCTCCGGGATGATCTCCTGGGAATCAGAATGAAATGTAATGTCCGGAAATACCACCCCGCTGGCCATCAGAATGTTTTTCATATGAGGATTTCCTTCAAAACGCTTCTTCAGGATATCACGCAGACTGAACATATTGCCTGTCACCTGCGCAAAAGGTCCCTCCGGCTTCACCCGTTCCGTCCCATACCGGTCAATAAAGGTCCATTGTCCGTCACGACATTCCACGCGTCCCCCCTTAATCTCCAGACAGGCAACGCCCCGCTCACAAACTACCACAAAATCAATCTCTCCGTAAATCTTAGACCGATGTCTGGGAAGCCCCAAAGAATGAAGCACACAGGCATTCTTTAAATTCAACTCCTGCAATACATCATACATTTTCCGTTCTGCATTGCTCTTGATCTCCTCACCCATATACGGGGGAATAAATGTAACCATTGACCAGTTCCTCCTGATGTAAAATATAAAATTTTGTTAATAGCTCACAGCATTACGACTTTTCTGTTTCAGCCACTTTTCTCTTGTCTTTATCATATTCTCTACTACCTGACACACATCAACTGCCTCCGATATCTTGAAACATTCGTTCTCCTTCAGAAACTTTGCCAATCCTTTCATGGCCATGCATATCATATTTTCTCATCATTCGCATCTCAAAATAAACTTTCAAAATGACTTGTTATAAGAGCCTGTGTTAAAAATAACTTATCAAAAGGCTTATTTAAAGAAACAGCATTAAAATATGCTTCATACTTTAACTCATCAAACAAATGAATAATCGCTGAACCCGACGGACGTATATTTTCTTTATCTTTTTCATCTGCAACAATTACTTGGTTGCGTACATATTCTGTTAACTTATCATATACGACCGAAAGGTCTACCTCTTTTTCACACTCGACAGATTGATCCCTTTCTATTTTTTGTTCAAGCATTTTTATTCCAGCATCTTTAGTCGGATTATCCATAAGCAAATGGTCATCGACTCGACCTTTTCTTATTACTGCCGGATCTAATTTTTCTTTAAAGTTTGTTGCAACCATTAATAATATTCTACTCTGTGCCGAACGAATTCCCTCATCCTCCTGATTGTCTCCTGACGCTAAATAATCTAAAAGAGTTCCCCTTATTACATTGCTCATACCATAGTATGCTAATGAGTCAAACTCATCAAAAAATAATATAACTCCATCGCGTTTACTACACATCTTCGACAAACGTATCACTTGATCAAATATCACCTGCAAATTATCCAATTGTTTTGAAATGGAATCAGATGTAAAATCCTTACTCAATACTTTCACAAAATAAAAATTATTGTCTTTTGCTACCGCTTGTGCGAGCATAGTCTTTGCATTTCCTGGAGGTCCATACAACATGATACCCTTACTAATTTTCACACCGAACTTTAATGCATTTGATTTATTCTCTTCTGAATATTTTATATAATCAGCCTGCCGTTGAATCCTTTCTTTTATAGAATCATAACCAATAATATCCGATATTTTCATCGATATATCAGATGGCTCAAGAACCTGTACAGGAACTTCCTTTTGTAAATCTGCAATTAACTTTTGTTCATTTATCTCTAACACCTTGAGAATTTGATTCCTGCTTTCATTATCATTACCCAAATTTGATATCTTTTTAAATTTTGACGCTTTAATTCGTTCATTCAACATCTTCACAAAATTCTCGATATCTCGCCCGGACATATTTACCGTTTTAGCCTGAATCTCATTATAATATACTTTACCATTAAATGTAAATGAATATTTTTCTAACTTTTGATTAAAGATTTTCATTCGATTCTCTGCACTTGGTAATCCAATGTAAATTCTTTCTGTTAATCTGCTTTGTATTGCTTCATCAATAATATTGACTCTATTGGTTGCAGCAATAATAAAAATCTTATTCTTTCCAGATGTTATTCCATCTATTTCCTGCAGAAATTGATTAACCATATCAAGATTAAAGCTATCACTCATTCCTGCTCCTAAATTTCTGCTTGGGAACACTGTATCCGCTTCATCAATGAATATAATTGTTGGAGAATTAGCTCTTGCTTCATCAAATATGCGTTTTACTTTTCCACTGGTTTGTCCAATATATTCTCCCTTTAATTCTGATAATTTAGGTGCCATAAAGTAAACATTATAGTCATTAGATAATGCTTTAACAATTTGAGTTTTTCCTGTTCCTGGCGGACCTGTCAATATAAATCCTTTTCTATATTCACTTGTATTCTCCCCTTCAACAAAAGCCTCAATCGCATCTACTATTTTCTTCTTTTCGCTAGAATTGATAATTACATCCTTTAAGCCAACTTTTTCCGCTGTAATTTTCTCAATAGCAATTTCAAAATCTGTAGAGTCAATCTTATTACTTTTTTTGTCTAATACAATAGTTTCCAAAACCTGAATAGCTTCACGCAAACTTTTCTTGCTCGAAGATATTGCCTGTGATATCTTTTTTATTTGATCAAACAAATCCAATTGGACGTTTTGTTTATTAAAATCAGTATTTCCTAAAAATTTCAGCAAATATGTATATTTCACTTCGTCAGCTGAAGGATTTCCTAAATAAATAACATTACTGCCTTTCACTTCAAAACTGTATTTCTTTAGTAAATCCACATCTTCTAATGATACAATTGTATAACATTCATTTATTTTATAAAAATCCTTTAGCAATTTAATGTATTCCAAAGTATCATTATTAGAAGATGAATATAATTTTGCTAACCACTCAAAATCCTCAAAAAAAATAGCCGTCTTTTTTTTCGACACCGTTTTATCCTGCGAATGCAATTTTACAATTCCTATACTATTGATTATATCCGTTCCTTTTGCTTTAATATTTTCTTCTAATTTTTTTGCTTCATTTGATTTTCCTTCATTTTTTTGACCATCCCCTTCTTCATCATCACCCGGCATCTCCGATTTCTCCTTATCTGGCAACTTAAGATATCTGGACGAAATATCAATAATTTCGTTTTCTCTTTTCCTTAATACGTTCACGCCATCTGTATTTACAGTAACAAATATTTCACAATCATCTCTATTTAGAAAACAATTTTGTACATTTTCTTTTAATGATACAACGCCATTACATATATCTTCCAAAAACAGATCCTTGATACCATCTCCATACAAAAAGAAAAAACGTTTTCCCTGCTGTAAACTGTTGGTCAATGGCTCATCAACTCTTTGTTTAAATAAATGTCCCATCTTCATCACCTCACTTAGCAAGCTCCTCCATACACTTTTGTAATTTATTCAATGCTTCCTGATATTTTCTTGTTCTTCTGTCTGTATTTTCATTAAGAGCATTAGTTAATTTGTCAATTTCTCGAATAAGCTCACTCTTACTTTTATCTTTTTCCTCTTTCTCTCTGTTTAATTGCTGTATTTGTTCCCTTAAACTCTGAAGTTCTTCATCAATTCCCGAAGCTTTAATTCGCTGTAACTTCTCAATTTCCCTGTTCAATCGATCCTGTTCCGCTTTTTTCTCTTTATATCCCTCAATCGACATCTCTATTTCATTCCGCCTGCATCCGAGTTCAGCAATCTCTTCTTGTATTTTATTTAATTGCTCATTATAATGATTTACATCAACATTAGTATACGCACTATTGTCTTTTACCCACTTTACATTAGTTTTTATTATCTTCAGCAATTCACTATTATTATCATATATATTTAAAAAGTCAGATGGTTGAACATCCGCTTTTTTCAATAATTGAACAACAATATTTTTTGTTAACGGGTATAATGTTACTATAGCCCTGAAAATATTATTTTGTTTTTGTGGATCTTCAACCTGTGACAACTCATTTTCTACTGTTGCCGCTCTTTCCTCACTGCAAAAATAAAGTAACTGTGCAATCTCTTTTTCCACATCACGTCCCTGCATCTTTGATACCACTTCATAAACATTATACACAGCTGAATCGTTATTATCCTTTTCCAATTCTTTTCCTAAGTCAAACAAAAAATCTAACATAGCATTAAGATTAGGTTCTTTCATGTTCGTCACCCCCTATTTTCTTTCTTGTAGTTTACTATTTTCTTTCTCTTCAATGATTTCTGTTTTCTTCTCAGAACGCTTGTCCAATACTACTGCACCATCGGACATCCAAATTCCCTCTATGTACACTCCAACCTCTTCCATCTCTTCAGCTATATCTGCCCATTTAGAAGGGCAGTCTCCCATTGTTTTATGATCGATTTCTATGTTCATTTTTCCAGAATCATCCATAAAAACTTTCGTAAAATCAATATTTTCTCCATTTGGATTACTTGCTGAAATCTTCCAACCATTTTTTATATGACCATCTATCTTATATGCACCAGTAGAAAATCCCAGTTTCTTCATTACATTTGTCATATCTTTTGCCACATAAAAATTTTCTATCATGTGTTCCTGTAACAATGCCGCATATTCATTTGCCTTAGTAATCAATTCTGAACATTCGTAAATAATTCTATCTGCTTCATCAAACTTTTCACTTTCTAAAAGTTCTTTAGATTTGGTCATACAGTCTTCTATTTTCTTAACCATTTCATGTTTATCACTATATTCTGATAAATAATCTATTAATGCAATTTTTTTAGCATTATCTTTATTTTTAAAATAATCAATTGGCTCAAAATAAAAATTATTTTGGGTACTCAGCGAATCTTCATTCATTTTGATTCCATTTTCAATTCGCTCACATCTCTCAATATATTCCGAATAACGCAGATCAACCTTATCTGTAAATCTGCTAATATCTTCGGATATTGAAGTAACCTTTTTTAGAACCTGACTGTCTTCCATATTACAAAAATCATCTACTTGCGCTGCTAATTCACTGTATTCTTTAGCACAAAATTTATTTGCGCGTCTATCATCTATCTGTTTAAACAAATTCTTTACATATTTTTTTGAATCAACCGCCTTCTCTCTCAACTCTACTATCCTAATTGAATTTTCGTTTAATTTTTTTTCGGCCTCAGATACCTGATTCATTTGTTTTTCAAGAGATTTATATTTCACTACATCCTGGTCGCTGTTTTGAACCTTTCTCTTTAATTTAGCAGCCAGACTATTCCTTTTTTCACTTATTTTTTTATATTTCTGAACCAATGAACTGGCTTCATTATATTCTTCATCACAATACCAATTCTTATTTCGTATTCTTTCCCTTATGCTATCCTGCTTTTTATCTGCATTTTTCAATTCATCGTCCAGCCGTTGCTTCTCTCTATCTACCTCATCAAGATCAGCACTATAGTCTACTTTAATATTTTTTCGCTTAATATCATCATATTTCTCTTGTATTTCTCTACTTTCATTAGGGAATTCCGCTTTGCTTTCCGAACTTACATTTATATGAAACAAGTCAATTCTATTGCTAATCTCATTTATTTCTTTCTGATTTTTAGACAATTTTTTCTTTGACTCTATAAGGTTTGTTAAAAAATTACCCATTCCTGCTTCACGAGCATTTTTTCCTCTTGCCAACATACCATTGACTTCTGTCGATTTTCTTCCACTCATATCATAATCTCCTTTCCAAATCATTTGTATTCTTTTACAACACGTCCTTCAACATTATTTATTTCACACCTTACAAATCATTATCTCTCACTTTTGCAATATCAGAAATAAATTCTTCATAAAAGTTTTTCGGTGGAATTCCAATCATAAAAACATTCGATTGATCATCAATTGAAAATTCAATGTCTCTATTTTTAGCATGTAAAATCTGATCTTTATATTTTATATATTTTTTTGTAAAAAAATATATATTTTGATTGCTGGAACCTCTAAACATTTGATTATCATTCAGAGCCTCAACATATTCTCCATCCACAAAAATATCTATTAAAGAAAAAAATTTCTGAATCTTTCTGTCTGCATATTTATTTCTAATATCATTATATGTGTACCCTGAAAACACCATAATGTCTAATTGGGTATATGCTTTGATTAAATAAATCAACTCCTTCAATCCAGAGAATTGCAAAAAAGGCTCTCCTCCACTAATTGTAACTCCCTGGATATTAGGTGTCGCTACTATCATTTTGAATAATTTCTCCACTTCTATCTCATAGCCGCCACTTCTATTTCTACCCTCAGGATTAATACATCCCAAACAATTCTTTTCACACCCTTGAAACCAAACTGCAAATCGATTTCCCGGCCCCAAAACCCGGGTAGACCTTTCATAATGACTGACTCGTATATACTTTTTTTCAAAATCATTCACCCTTAACAATCATCCTCTTTTCTACATTTCTTTGATCACGCATAATTGCAGGTGTATACACTTCTGAGAACCTCATAAACGGTTCATTCGGCTTATTCAAATCTCTCATAATATTCTTATCAAACTTGTCACTCTCCCCTTCTGGGACGATTAGAACATCATATGGTAATCCGTACATTTCTTTATAGTAATTATTTACCTCTTCAATAAAAGTTAAATCATCATCATCCAATGCTATTGCTTCATTTTCATAAAATTGATACAACATCGGTGCAAATGTGGTTTGATTTCCAAAAACTCCAATAAATGATATCATGCTTTGAATGTCATTTCCGTCCTTGCTCACATCCATTCCAAATCCTTTAATATAGTCCTGTAATGTCTTACATTTATACATAAGCTGTAACATCGTTTTGTATCTTGCAACTGATGTGTTCCATTCCTTTTTATAATTTTCAAACTCTGTAATTGTCTCAGACTGCTCTTTCTTAACCCCTTCTAACTCTGCAATCTGCTCAGACTGTTCTTTCTTATCTCCTTCTAACTCTGTAATCTGCTCAGACTGTTCTTTCTTTACCTCTTCCAATTCTGCAATATTCTCTAACTGTTTTTGCCTAATCCCTTCTAACTCTGCAATCTTCGCAGATTTTTTTCTTTTCTCCACATCTAACGCTAAAATCTTCCCAGACTGTTCTATCTTAATCCCTTCTAATTCTACAATCCGCTCAGACTGCTTTTTTTTCTCCTCTTCCAACCCTGCAATCTTCTCGGACTGCTCTTGCTTAATTTCTTCTAATTCTGCAATCCGCTCAGACTGCTCTTTTCTCTCCTCTTCCATCTCTGCAATCTTTTCGGACTGCTCTTGCTTAATTTCCTCTAATTCTGCAATCCGCTCAGACTGCTTTTTCCTCTCCTCTTCCATCTCTGCAATCTTCTCGGACTGCTCTTGCTTAATCCTTATTAATTCTACAATTTGTTCAGTCTGACTTGTCTTTGTTGCTTCTAACTTTTCAATCCGTTCAGACTGAGTAGCACAAGTTCTGTTTAAGGATTCATTCTGTTCTTTTATTGATTGAAGGGATTTTATATCTTCCTTCAGATTTTTTTTATCTTCTTTCAGGTTTTTTACATCTTCTTTCAGGTTTTTTATATCTTCCTTCAAATTTTTTCTTGCATCTTCTAACTTTACAATGCGTTCCCAAACACCACATTTATTTAACCAATCATCAAATGTCTGTTTATCCATATTCTATAACCCCTTCCATAATTTATTTCAGAATAACATTTCCTGCAGCTTTCTCACCTGGCTTCTCATTTTTTTCACATGCAAAACACTCAAGCGAATTTGAGCCTGAAACCCGGACATACAAAATTTTATGCAAATCTTCTTCATCCAGAAAATCTATATCCGCTTCTCTCAGTTTACCATCTGAACCATCACTAACCGGGGTATCCGCATAATATATCTTCATATCTTCCGAATTAATTCTTCCATACTTCTTCCATTCGTTAGTTACATTAGCCTTGTCAATTATCATTGAAAAACTATTATCTCCTCGGTTGATATTTCCAACATACCAGTTAAATGGTGCATCACCAGTTCCCTGACGAATATACGAATCATCAACATAATAATCACTAAGAATAACTTGTCCAAATGCCACAGCTGTTTTTGGTGTTAATGCAATTTTTTTTGGTCTTGTAGCATTTTGCATAAATTCATTGTCCGTTTCATCTACTAATAAAATTTTATTTTCAGAAAATGCCTGCTTCATCTCTGCCTGTAAAATTTTATTTTTCGAGCTATTCCCCGCTTCGAATATTATCACTTCATTGCTATCATATTTTTCACCTCCACAATCTTTAATTGCCTGTACATGATTTTCAAATGTGCGATTCATAACATCTTTGAAATCCTTCACTTTTTCCCTTAATAATTCCGTTAACTTATCAGTAATAGCTTTTGTATCTACCGTCACCTTGATCTCGACTTCTTTTCCATTGATATCGTGCAGCATAATTGATCCAGAACTATCCTCCGTTGTTTCTATTTGTGTTCCCTTTGTCGTTGTTTTTTTCACTCTTGTGCTTCTTGTGCCTGAAACAGCCGCCTCTTTTGTCTCCGCCATCGCCTCATTCCCATTAGTCTTTTCTTGAGGATTATTGCGTACTGGCATTAGAATACCTGTACTATTTATTTTATCACTTGCTGTTACATTATCTTGTCTACTATTTTCAACAGAAATTCCCTTTCCTTGAAAAATATCTCTTGTAAATCTTTCACAGATCTTTCTAACATTTGATTTAGCATCGGCTGAATCATTAAACAACTCCTCCGAACCCGAACATCCATTAGGTAAATCTTCATCCGATGGCTTTTCAAAAGGAATTTGTTTTTTTACAAATTCTTGCTGATTTTCAACTGACGTATACAGCCAATATGCCATCTTTTTTATAAGCAATTCTCCTCCGACATTTGGATCACCGTCTACCCCCAAAATATGAATACTGCTGCTAGTGTCGTCATCTTCATCCCTTGCAAAAATGCCAAATGAATAGTCCAGTGTACCACCACCAAAATCAAATACACCAAACAGTTGAGGCTTGTAATCTTTTGGATCATATTTCAAATATTTTCCACAAACTGATCCCACATATGCAACCGGCTCAGGATATTTCATTTCAACATTAAATAAAGGTTTATTCTTTTTATTTAATGCAGTTCTTAATGGTTTTGGCAGAGATCTTCTCAGACCATATTCCAATGATCTTTTCACTTTCTCCCTGACATCATTGTTAAACTTTACCGGATATGTAATATGAAATCTTGTGTATATCTTATTTTTCTCCACTCTATTAATTGCTTTTCCAAGAATATATCCATAAAAAGCAATAACATCAAAACTTTCATCATTCTGTTTCTCATATGAATCAACAAGATTAACAACTTTTTTACTTTTTACAACCAGTGGCCTAACCGATTTCTGATTACCTTCAGACAAATATTTAGGAATCATCTTTATTTCGGTTAATATAGAATTCAGTTGTTGATCATCAACTTCCTTCATATGTTTTTTTACAGAATAACCAAAATCATATTGCATTGATTTTTGTTTTAATTTGTATTCATCCAGATTACCTTTAAGTAACAACGGAAAATCTTCGTTGTCCAACTGCCATTGTTGATATATTTCTTCCCACCTATATAACATAATACATGTTGGATTTTCATAAATATTTATATCATCATTATCCTCTTCGCTGGCAGAAAGAGTCAGCAATTCAATGCCATTTTCTCCACGCGTTGCCACACAGGAAGAAGAAGTTCCAAAATCAATAGACACGATATTATTTTGTATTTTTTTGCACTCTTCATAATTTGTATTATTCACAAGCAATTCAACCGGAAATACATAAATCACACTATTATGCTTATGATCTTCAATGGAAAATTCTACTTGAACATAACCTGAAAACAACATTTTCTGTTTTCCTGCATAACTACCTTCAAATTTATCTCCCAACTGATTTGTATCAACATATATATATAACTCATATGCTTTATTATCATCATTTTTATATGATTTATTGATCATTATATCTCCATCTGAGCTTGTAATTGCAGCCATTTCATCATTTTCGCGATGATCAAAAATTAAATTTGCCTTAATTGTATAATCATCAGCATATTCCTGCAAATTTTCAAAATTAAATTTAAACTTTCTTAAACCATGATATGCCCACAATCCGTTATCTGGAGAAACCAATACATTTTTGGAAATTTCCTTAAATCCAAACATCTCCGATTCTGTTACATCGCAATACTGCATTAAAGGCAATTCCAGGTTCCGTTCTATATCAATCTTTTGCAAACCACCTTGTAATTCTGTAAGCTGTTTTCTTTCCTCATTATTCATATTACCTGTTTCATCATTTTTATTTAGAACATCCGCCCTATAAGAAGCACAGCTGTTTTCTTTATAATACACAATTTCATTTGTTCCTTCCGGAACACCATACGATGTTATCTGATCATTCAAATAAGATACTCTAACTCCATTCTCACATTTGCAGTCAACCCTTGTAATTACATTATCTTGATATGCCATATTTTTTATCCTCCTATTATTTTAATAATTCTTTTTGTAAATTGTATTCATAGTCTATTGATTCACATAAATTATCAAATGCAACTTTATCTTCAATTATATGCTCTGTTTCACAAATTGTATTTCTCAGCGCATACGAACTTATGACCAGTTTTTGCATTGATTCTGTATAGGTCTTTCTAAATTTTTCTTCAATACTATACCTTTTAGCAAAAATATCCGAAAAGTCACTACATTGCTCAGAAACTTCTCCTTTATTCGAAAGCAATTCAAATGTTATCAAATCATGGTATAGCATATAATGGTATTCCTTTGATATAGCTGGCATTTTTTTCAAACTATCAAGTATATACTCCTTACTTTCCTTGTATTGATCATATCGATTCATCGAATCCTTAATAAGCGAAATCAGTGTAATCGAGTCAATTCCTATCTGTCTTGATATTATTTCTAATCTAACAACCTCGTTTGAAGACAAATTACCATCTGCTAAAGCTTTATCAACAAGTATTGCCAAATAATTTTCTCTCAACTCCCTCTTTTCACTATTTAACGGATGAACACCGGGAATAGATTTTATATTTTTATTTAGTTCCTTTAATTCTTCAAACAATCCAACAAAATTATCCGGAAATACTCGGTCAAACGTATATATTTCACCATCAATAATTTTGTTTTCCATTATAGTTGGAGAATTCTTCAACAAGCATTTAACATAATAGCCTTTAGGATCATCTTCTCCCTTCCAGGCGTCTCGACCATAGTCTGAATAAATGCCTTGGGAAGTAAGAATAACCATACGCTTTCCATTCAAATAATATCCCAGAACATCCTGATATGTAATAACAACATTATCTTTGTCTTTTAAGTCTTCTATAAATTTTTTTATTTTATCTGATATTTTTTTACTTTTAAAATCATAGCAGATAACCAAATCTTGATCCGCTAATAATTTCTGAAATTTTCCTTTTTTCGTAATATATCCTTTCAAGATTCCCTCAAGTATTTCCGGGGATTGCTTAAATTTAGGAGAAAAATAATATTCCGCCTCACCGTACAATAATCTTTCCGAGCTAACTGCTATTTGTGTTTCTCGTTTTTCATCAATTATTGGATAAATCATTCTTTTACTTTTCATTTATATACCTCCATACTTTATAAATTAATATCAAATTTCTTGCTTATAAATGAATCCACTTCTATTTCATACTTTTCACACATCCTTTTTACCATATGTATATATATTTTTTTTGCCTCTTCATAATTCTTTTGTTTAATCTTTTGGCAACTAGGCAAAATATAGTAATTCCATAATTGTCTATATATACCATTAGGAAGCCAATCCTTTTCAATCTTATCTACAATTAATGGTCCAACTCTATAATATTCTGAAATTAGTAGATCTCCAATTCCACCATCAGAAATATGCTCATCACGAAACTTCCTTAACATATTAAGTTCCTGACAATTCCTGTCTTTTTTTAAAACAATGCACGCAGCTGTTGTAATAAAGCAATATCCGCTTCTTTCTACAGAAACTACATCTCTTTGTTCATTGTAGTTGTTCCTGTTATTTTGTTGTGAATTTTTAGTTCTAAGTAACTCATTCACTTTTACAAATAAAACACTTGCATCTTTATAATTACCACATTTTTTATAATATTCTCTTGCTGTCTGCAAATTTACAGCTACTCCTAAACCATTTTCATATATTATCGCACATTGATAATAAGCCTCTTTCGTTTGAATCTTTGAAAGTCGATCTAATGCTCGCCTATAATCTCCCAATTTACAATACATTAATCCAACTCTTTCCTGATATTCTTCACAATCATTAATGCCTATCAAATATTCGTATAAATTGATAACATTAAACACTTCTTCTTGTTTGATATCGCTGTAAGATGCTTCGCCCACTGTGTCAAATAATGTATCCGCAATGGCTTCAATGGCTTTGGGATGCTTTTTAGCGGCAGCAATTTTCATATAAACCAATCCATCTTCATAATTATCCTCATCAAGTGCTATACAACTCATTCTATAATTCGCCTCTGGAATCATCATTCTTGCCAGATCATTTAATGATGTATCACATTTTTGAGGATATTTCATAACAACATTAATCAGTTCAACTGCCGCTTCCTGATTTCCATTTTCATATGCTTTTTTAAGATATTCACAAGCTTCTTCATGTTGCCCTTCAGCAATAGCTCTTTTTCCAAATAAATAATATTCTAGTGAATTAGATGGCATCTGCAGTTTTTCAGAATATTCCACCAATTTCTCTATAGGATCACCAATAATGGAATTCATTGCAATTAACATTCTGGCAACATTTTCACTAATAATTTCCGTTTTATTTATATGTTGTATTTGTTCTTTTTCAACTCGGTTTCCCTGAGAAAATTCATAGAACATTTCAAAAATCTCTATATCTTTCACGCCAACATCTCTTATACAGCGCAGACACTCACCAGCTCTTTTAAATTCTCCTATACTTACCAATTTAATAAATATCTGTTCCAAAGTTGTATCATAATAATATGAATAATCCGCATTATCAATATTAAAATATTTTCTTCGAATTTTTTGATATTTTAATAATTTCTGCATCAACTCATTACATATTTTTCGATAATCCTCTAATGAATTGGAATATATTTTATCTTTTTTCTTTTGTATATCACGATACAAAGAGACGTTTTCCTGAACATTTCCATCAGGTAAATTTACCAAATCCCGTGACATCGTTGTTTCGCTCATTTTCAGATGTTTAATTATTTTACAATAATATAATTCAACATCTAATATAATTGAATAAAATATATTAGATACATTATAATTACAATTTTTAATATTATTTTCTTGAAGAAAATCTAAAAGATCTTTCGAAGTCATTAAAGTTATTTTGGGGCTTTTATCCATAAGTAATTCTAATAACCCCTTTTCCTCTTTACTGCCCTCAGGTAACATAATATGCAATCTATTTAATTTTATAGTCAAAAGCTTACGCTGAATTTCTGCTTTACTATTTCCAATTACAACATTCATTTTCGAATCATGTAATAATTGCTTATGAAATGTGGCATTATCAAATATTCTTTCCGGCCATATACAAAAGCATACATTTTCCCATATTGTATGTTTTTTTAATAAGAAAAATTTAATCAATTTTCGCTTTTCGATTCCATACTCTTCAAATTTAGAATCTATTAATGCCATTTCTTCATGCGACAGTTCAATCATTCGATTAGAATAAGTTACCGCATATATTGAAGACTTTTTCTCTGGAAAATCACTGATCCAGACAACCGGAATCATATTGTTATTTTCTAACAGTCTATCTACATCAGAATCAATCTCTAATCTTGTAAATAATTCTCCTAATGTTGAATAAATATTCACAAACTGTTTTCCTAATAACTGTGGAATAGAATCAAAAAAATCAATTTTATCTAATTCATCATTGATTTTAGTTACAATTGTTGCATTATCATTATATAAACCTTGATCTAATGACTCCAAAAAATCTTTATGAATAAAATCTTTTAAAATAGAAAACTCCTTTTTCACAGGATTTATTTCTTCTAACTCTTCATTCATTAATTTTGAAATCAAATCCAATACTTTGCTCTCAATTTCCATTTTTATTCCTCATAGTGCTGATTAATCTCTCGTTCAATTTTGTCAACATTTCTTTCGTGTAATATTTTACACAATAAAATTTGTCTATATTCTTTAAGAGAATCTCCGTATAAGTCAACAAGACTTTTTATTTCTATTACATTTTCTGATTTTTCAATAATATCAAATAAATCCTTATTTTCTTGTTTGCAATTCTCTAATTTATCATTAATCTCTTTTTCGATTTTTTCTTCTATTTCTTTCAACTTCAAACGAATATCAATTTTACTTCTTTTTTCATTTGAAATTTGATTCAAAAAAACATCTATCTTATTAGATTCCCATTCCTCTCCCGTTAATGACGAATATGCTGTAACACCAAAATAATCAATTCCACTGGATTGTAATGTATTCTCAACCTTAGCTATTGTTTTTTTAATATCCGATTTTGTTTTTTTATCAGCCTTATTTAAAACAACTAATACTGATGAAGCAATTTTTAAAGACCTTAAGAAATTGATGTCAGCAGTACTAATCTCCCCGTTTTCTATATCTACAAGCCAAATCAGATAATCAACACCTAATAATTGATTTTTTGCCTTTTCCCTGTCCGAAATACTACTCAAATTTTCCAATCCCTCAAAGCTGTCAGCTTTGCTGTATCCCGGAGTATCCATAAAAACAATATCCTGATAAGGCATATTGGAATCCTGCACAATTACACAATCCACAAAAGATGTAAAACCAATATTATATTTTTCATAAAAACTATGCGTAAGTGCATTTAATGCTTCTAAATCAATATCACATGCCCTATTATCATTAGTATATAATTTTATATTTCGATTTTCTCCTTGTACAATGTATGTTGCAATTGATGTCGTTGGATTTTGGTTTTCTGGCAATAATTCATATGTTTTTAATAAAGAATTAATAAATTTTGATTTTCCAGCACTAAATTTCCCTCCAATTCCAACTAATGCTTTGTTTTTTATGATTTTATATTTTTTCCCCTCATATAATTTTTTTCCAAAATTAGATAGCTCCATCTGCAATTGAGATTCATTGGTCAATCGAATATATTTTAAAGCACCTAGTAATTCACAATCTAGCATATTATCAATTTTATTTATCCGGTTTGAATTTCCTATATTTCTCTTCTCACATGATACAATCTTACTAATCAGCTCAATTGCTTTTTGGGGATATTTTATATATTCATTTGTTTCAAACTCTTCCTCAGAATAACAAAATTCATCATCATCTAAATCAATATCATCATCCAACTCAAAAATATTTGCCATATCTTACATCTCCAACTGTTTGATCACTCTTACATATTCAGTCAACAAATCGATAAGCTTTTCATATCGTATAATACTTTCCTCTTTATTTTCTATCCTTTCCTTTAACATACTTACATTTTCACTCAACGTATTAATAATGTTATCAACAAAAACGATTGCTTGTTCCTCCATTATCTCCTCTGTTTCACGCTTGCAGGCTGCAATTTCTGTTTTTAACTTATTACAGATTCGGGTCATTGCACGATTCAATTGCAGCTTTAAATTCTCAATCTGTGCACCCGTAACTGATGCAGTGGAAAACGAATCAACAATCATTCCTTCATACGAATCAATATCAACATCAATATGAGGTATACTTATTTTGCCCACTACTAAATCTAAAGGAATAAGTATGTCATTTTCGTTGAATTCATGATTGGAAAGTTCAAAGCTCTGTAATACAATCTCTTTGATGTCTTTTTTTAATTTGTTCACGTTAACTGCCTTTGATAATGTTTCATTTGTCATTTGTTTGCATCGAGCAACATACGTTCTCATATTTGAAATAGCATCAGAAACACTTGCATTTTTTGTTATAACATTCTCTTGAATTACTTCCTTTTTAAAAATACCAGTCTTAATCGTATGATATTCCGGATGAGAACTTTCCTGAATATCCAGTTTCAAATGATTATTGATTTCAAGTTCAATCTCACTTTCCATTCCTGTTAAAATTCTTACCGCTTCTAACTTATATTTTTCAAAAATTCCTCTAACACTTGTTCTTGTAATCTCTAAATTATTTTGAATTGCTTTTAATTGTTTTTCTAAATTATCAACATCTCCATTTTTCACTTTCAAATAATTGTTATGAACCTGGGCATTTATTTGACCAATAATACCAAGCAAAATATGCTTACTATCTTCAACAATTGTTTTATTTCGTTCCTCAATAATTATTTCTTTTTTTGCTTTAATCTCCTTTAATTTTCTACTTCTTACAGCTCCAATTCCAGATAACTTTAAAAGAAACTTTTCATCTTCTGAAAATCCATCAAAACGTTTTTTACACTGTTCAACAATATTGGATTCATATTTAGCCAAAGCAATCCCTTTGCTTTTTTTTCTTGCAACATCATACATCAAAGAAGAAATGTATAATGGTGGTAAAGATTCTTTAATTCTTTGAATAATCTCGATATTATTCCCTGACTTGATACATTTCTCAACATTCTTTTCTGCCTGTTCATCATATAATTTTTTTGAGTATGCTACTGCCTTAGTAAATTCTTTAAATTTACTGTTGTCCAAAACCCCAGAATCCAATTTACTTCCTATAATTACAATGTTTTTAACTCCTTCTCTAGGAAGTGTTTCCGCCATAAATGAGATATCTTCCTGTGTTAAAAATTGTCCTGCATAACTCAATAGAAAAACAACATCACAATTTTGTAAAAATTTCTTTGTTGTTTCTCCTCTACTGACAATTGGATCATTCATACCTGGTGTATCAATTATTTCAATTCCATCTAGCAGCTCATTATTCATGCCCAATTCAACATGTTTTACAATTGCTGTATATTTTCCTTCGGCACCAATATATTCATCAAGTTCCTTTGCCAGATTAGAACAATTAATAACCTTCTCGTTTCCTAACCAATCATCTATATTAATAGATGTTTTTTCTGATAAATCTACTAATTCACGACAGCTTCTATACTGAATTGGGATACTTTCGTTACAAACCGCCTGATATTCTTCCTTGGACTGAATAGGTATCGGCACGGTACGTAACATATTTTCATCTGTCATTTTTGATTGATATTCCTGGTATTTATTATCTAAACAAATATCATATTGTCTTGCGTATTCTTTAACTCCTTCCCAGTCCTTTTCACTATAAAATACAATTTTGGCCAAATTTTCTTTTGAATAATTAATTTTTGTCAATGCAGCCGTCATTGGAGTGCTCGCTTTAGGAAGTAAATCCTGTCCATCAAAAATTAAAGAATTCAAAAACGAAGATTTACCTGCTTTTATTTCTCCAACAATGCCTATTTTTAATAATCTTCCTTCTTTAAAAGATTCTTCAATTTTTTCTTTCATTCCCTGCGATTTTGCTTCAAAATCGATAAAATAATCTTTAGAAAAAAATCCATCATATTGTTTTAATCCACTAATTATTTTTTCTATTCCATCCTCATAATTCATAAGAAAATCTCCTCTTAAGCCAAAAGTGAAATATCTACTTTAAGCTGTTCAATATATTGTTCATAATTATTTTCCAGTTCATTTTTCTTTTCAATTGCCTTTTCTAAAGCATCTGCCTCTACTTGAATCAGCTCTGAAATTGTTTCTTCAATATTTTGAGCCATAATCTCTTCCACAGTATCAAGTGAGCCCTCTATCTCTTCTGATATTTTATCTACAATTTGCGGAATTACCTTTCTTTGTATTTCTTCAATCAATCTTTGATCTTGATTATTCCCTATAAATGTATGTACGAAATTTATAAGATCAGGTAAGATCACAATTAATAATTCTAATGGCGGAGCAATCACATCTGTTGCAATCGCCAAAAAAGAAGTGATTACCCTATATGATGATCTTCCTGTTACATTTTTATCAGCATTCTCTGCATCAATTACTGTTTGACTAAGAACTGATGACATATTTTCCATTTTTACCAAAACCTCACTTAAAAAGGCTCCGATTTCTTCGCCATCCGCACCTAAGTTTAAATTGGAAATATTTATTCCTTTTATAATGTCTTCATATGCAACAGACTCATAATTTTCAACAGACTTGATAATAATCGGTCGAATCATTGATATAACTTTTTCCTGGAAACTTTCAACACTAATTTTATATGCCTCAGCTAAAACTTTAGCATTATTATTTAATTTTGCACTAATATTGTTAATAATTTTGTTTTTAACATCATTGTGCATTTTTTGTTTCATATTGGCCTGCTGTTGTCTAACCTCTGACTGTAATTTTTCTTTTGTCTTTTCCCGTTTCTCAATTTCTTCTTCAATATCACTTACGTCTAATGATTTGTTTTTTTCTAAAACAGTTAGAGCTTTAGTCAAGTCAGATATTTTCATATCGACGATAGTCCCCACATTCTTCTCATATAGTTCCTGAGGTTCAAATTTTTGAATTAATGATAAAATTTTTGTTACAACATCCTCGTCATACTTTGATGTTGTAACAATCGGACATTCTTTTCCACAGTTACTAACCAACAATTTAGAAATATGTTCTTTTATTTCCATTACGTCATCCTCTGTTTTCTTATCGCACTTATTGATAATTACGGCAATATCATTACTATAATGCGATACCTCATTTAAATAATTTAAAGCAGAATGAGATAATGTCCCCTTTTCACAATCAACCACCAAAACATATGCCGTTCCTTTTTTTCCAATATACTGCATCAACGCCTTATTATGTCGTTCAATTCCAGAATCAAATCCAGGAGTATCTACCAATACATACTCTGGCAATTCTCGCAAATTTTCAGAATAAACATTGTATACAACATGATTACATGTATCTGCCTCGATATTTTGCAATGATTCTACTGAAGTGGATTTCCCCTCGTTACTTATTGCTACAATAGAATCGACTTCAGCAAAACTTAATTCCGTTGCGATTGCAGTCTCTGGAGCTTGATTCTCAACTAATTTTTCACTACCAATCATACAATTCAACAGTGCACTTTTTCCGGCACTGTATCCTCCAATAAACAATACATTGATTTTGTATTCTTCATTTGATTTTTTTAACATTTCAAAATCATTACTTAATGACGCTAATTCATATTTGTCCGCTAATTCTTTTGCCATCTCAATTTTCTTTGAAATTTCGTTTTTGTTAATCATATTATAATCCTCCTAAGTTTTTTAACTTTCCATTCTTCTTTTAAAACAGTTACAAAGCTCTTAGCTAATAGGTTATGTCTTTATCTAAAACACCGGCATAATCCTCTTACAATGCACACATCTCCCAAAGAAATCCACGCAATACGGTTTATGACAATACGGACAAAACAATGGTCTTACTACAGAATGATGATGTCTCATACAAATCCCTCCTCCTATAACAACGATGAAACTCGTTTCTTATATTGGCTCACAGCTTGCACTCATACTTGGAACAGAACAGATCTGCCTTGATATCAACCCTTTTTACATCACAGTAGCTTGTCGCCCTATGGTCATACTGCCACAGATTGATCCTCGGTGACTTTGGTTGAATATGACTGTTTGTCGGATCATACCAGTGCTTGCAAAATGCACATTTATGGCACTGTTTTACGTTTACTGCCATCATAGGAATCCCCCCTTTTACCACACGATTTTATGTACTGCTTTTTTCTTTGTATTTAACGCGTCTCATAAGGACATCCGTTTTTTACGCAAACCTTGATCAACTTTCTCTGACATTTTGATTTTCACATAGACATTTTCAAAAAATATCCCTTGCTGATTATATTCCTTCTCATCTACCTCCAAATTAACGGTAGGAAATTCCTCCGATGCTGTCACTCCAACATATCTGATATCAGGAATATTAATAGGAATATCATAGTCCGTTATTGACATTAACTTGATAACCTTAGTGACATTTGTATGACCAAACCTTCCTGAACTCTCGAACTCAGAATCTTCCTTGTCTCTCTTCTTTACTATATTTTGAAGTAACAATTCCAGATCTTTTTGACTTCTGACACATTCTCCCTTTATTTGACTATTAAGTATTTCCTTATCCTTTCTTTTTTCAAGTAAAAGTTCATCAACTAAGGTGTATTCCGTTGCATCATCATATTCTATCCCAAAAACATCATACAACTTCTTTTTCTTTTGCTTTTGGTCTGTAGAACTCCATATTGATAACTTTTCCGAATACTCCTTGTAGCCATTATCTTCAAGCCACTGACGGAGCGCGCCATAATTCATATAATCCATCAATTCATAAACCTGAAAATACTTTTTTATATCTTCAAGCTTTTCAATTCTTTTTCCTTTTAAATACATTGTAATTCTCGCCATACTAACCTCCCCTTATGTACCTTTCTACGAAATCTATTTCATTATTATAAACTCCATTATACAAATATAGAATGACAAAATATGTCATTTTACGTCATTTCTATTGATATCTTTCCACCATTTTCTCCAGCGTCCCTTTCATTTCCTCCCGAAGCCAATCCGGACTTAAAACCTCTACTCTCTCCCCCTGGCTCAGAAGCCACATAATAATTCCCTTGCCAAAGACTTCTGCCTCGATTTCATACCAATCCGGCTGCTTTGACATAATTTTTGCGGTAGGCAGCCTGTCCAGCGCTGCCTCCGCACTCCCGCCATAAAAACGAAACTTCACCCGCATCAGTTCTCCACTATACATGAACTGAACCCGTTTGCGAAACTCTCCCTCCTCAAATCTCCCATTATACGGCACCTTAAATTTCTCGTTTGTTTCCCGGAGCTTAACGATCCGGTCCACCCGGAATACTGCAGGATAACTATATTTGTGTGCGTATTTACCCTTGGCGTCTTTCTCCACCAGAAACGCATTTAGATAGAAATAATACTCAGAAAATACAATTCCGACCGGCTCGATCATCCGCTTGACACATCCGTCCGCCGTATCCCCTTTGTGATAGCTGATCTCCAATAGATTATGATTGCGTATCGCAACTCCCAGATTCCAAAGACTGTCTCTGTCATATGACGGATGAGTCAGCTCCACATAATGATATTTTTCATTTGCAATAAGATCGGATACCAGCTTCATATTGCGAAGCGGAACACATCCCTCTACCAGCTTGCTGAGCAGGGAATCCATTTCCTTTTTGCTGAATGCACGGCTCTCCAGAAGAATCTTACTGACGGCCAGAATTTCACTGTTTGTCATCGCAGATCCATCCGTACCGGTCATAGTAAAGCCTTTATGTACCCGGTCATATATGATTTCCCGGCTTTCCGTGCTCCGCTCTGTCTTTTGATCCTCCAGAAAAGCTCTGATGTCATCAATGTCGCGTTGTATAGACCGCTCGTCTACACCGAAACGATTGGCCTCCTCTGCTTTGTTAATGAGTTTTCCTGCACATAATCGAATATAAATGCTCAGCGTGCGTGAATTTTTGGAATGCTTGTTTTTCATGGTCTGTTATTGTTCTCCTGTACAAATTTCGTATTTCATATCTATATCATACGCTTTCAATACGACACCATTTGTCATCCTGCTCTTATTTTCCCATGCTGTTGTCCTATTTTCTTTTATTTTTTGACAAAAAATAAGCGTTAGAGATTATTCCAACATCTCTAACGCCTGTTTGACTGATATTTTTATAATGCCTGATCTTCCTCTTCCAAAAGATCTGCAAAGCTGTCCATTTCTTCCTCCCAAAAACTGTCCAGCAGCTTTTTATCCAGAGCATATCTTTCATCCAGAGGTGCCATGCTGCACGCACCGAGAATGGTATTTGCCATTGTGCAGAAATATTTCTGTGCATCCTGCGGGTTTTCTTTTTCTCCTGTTTTCTCCTTATCCTGATGATATTTACGCCTTGCCACCTCCATCAGCAGCGGTAGAAGATCCTCTCTCTGGATCAGCAGACACCGGCTTTTCTGCTTCCGGTGCATTTTGGTCAGAAGCTTCTTTGCCTGTCCTGTGGTGATTTCCTGCCACTCCTGTTTTGAGGACTTTTCCGGCAGCTCCTGCTTCATTAACCGGCAGATCCATCCGGGACATGCGCTGTCCGTATCTTCTCCCTCCAGGCTTGCAATCGCCTGTGCCAGTCGTATTTCTCTCTCCTTTTGAATGGAAATGCCCACCAGATCCGAGATATGACGTTCTGTCATATAGGATAATCCATATGATTTTTGCGCGTCCGTTCTCTTTTTATACCGGATACTTTTACCATCCTGTCCACTCATTGCCGGAGAATACAATTCCCGCAAAAGGTCACGGTTCCGTTCATGCCCGGAGTAAACCACACTGCAGTCCCGCCAGCAAAAGTTGATTGTACTTGGTCCCTCACCGGCAAGAATATCAAAA
>OGZW01000508.1_pt1 | contig 30808 bp, 28 predicted proteins | sample 1577001 | NCBI WGS metagenome assembly OGZW01 (sample SAMEA3541519, study PRJEB24748) | human gut metagenome | biome: human gut; feature: human-associated habitat; material: faeces | place: China | collected 2012 | reverse complement strand
TTGCAAAATTAAAGGAGTTTCCTAACCCTATGTTTCTTTTAGCTGGGAACTTACCCGAAGCATACCTGCTTCGGGCGGCTTTTCATGATGGGGGGAGCGCTTTATGCCTTGGCCTTCTTCCCGCGGGTAAAGTGCAGGATGAGGCCGATGGCTGCGCCGATGAGCGTGGGGCAGATCCAGCCGAGGCCGAGACCGGCGAACGGCAGATATTTAAGGCCAATGGCTTGGATAGCGTCGCCGTTGATGGCGTTGAACACGCTCTCAGGCAGCGCAACGAGAAAGTCGTAGATCGCGGCGATGAGCGTAAAGCCGATCGTCCAGCAGTACACCGTGCGGTCATGCCCGAAGAACTTGCCGAGCAGTGCCAATGCGATCAGCGCGATGGACAGCGGGTAGAGGAACATCAGCACCGGCAGCGAGTAGCTGATGATGGCGCTGAGACCGAGGTTGGCGAACAGCAGCGACACAAGGCTGAAGATGATGGCCCAGACGCGGTACTTCGGCCCGTCGGGGAAAAGAGCGGTAAAGGTCTCGGCGCAGCTCGTGATGAGGCCGACGGCGGTCTTCAGGCACGCGAGCGTCACGGTCGCGGCAAGGATGAAGAGACCGGTGGAGCCGAGGTAGTGCTGCGAGATCTGCGCGAGCGCCGTGCCGCCGTTTTCGGCGGCCTCGAGCACGCCGCGGCTCTGGGTACCGGCAATGGTAACGGCGATGTAGATGAACGCCATCAGCAGGCAGCTGAAGATGCCCGCACGGACGGTGCTGCCCGCCACGGCAGCGGGATCGTCCACGCCGAGGTCACGGATGACCTGCACCACGATGATGCCGAAGGCGAGGCTCGCCAGTGCGTCCATGGTGTTGTAGCCCTCGAGAAAGCCGGCGAAAAACGGCTGGGAGGCATAGTCGCCGAGGGGTTCCACGTCTGCAATGGAGGCGCTCGGCGTGACGAGCACCACGATGACGAGGATGGCGAGGAACACGAGGAAGCAGGGGGTCAGGATCTTGCCGACCCAGGTGAGGATCTTGCCGGGACGCAGCGCAAAGAAGAGCGCCGCGGCGAAGAAGGCGACCGAGAAGAGCAGCAGGTACAGCGTGGTGTTGCCGTCCTGCGGCAGGATCTGCTCAAGGCCCACGGTGAAGGAGGTCGTCGCGCAGCGGGGAATGGCGAAGAACGGCCCGATGGTCAGATACAGCGCGCAGGTGAAAAACATGGCGTAGGGGCGATTGACCTTGCTGCTCAGGTCAAAGAGACCCGTCGAGCGGCTGATGCCGAGCGCGGCCACGCCGAGCAGCGGCAGGCCCACGGCGGTGATGAGGAGGCCCAGAATGGCCTGCCAGACGTTCGAGCCGGCCATCTGGCCGAGATGCACGGGGAAGATGAGGTTGCCGGCGCCGAAGAAGAGGCCGAAGAGCATACTGGCAACGTAGGTATATTCTTTAGCACTGAGTTTGTGTTTCATGGTTATTTTTCCTTTCGTGGCGGCGATGCGGCCCTTGTCCGGGCCGTGCCGAAAATGATCGTAGTAACAAAAAAACCGGCTGCTCCTTCTCTGCCCTCCCCCGCGCGGATACCCTGCGCGAAAGGCCGGACCAACGGAACACACCGGACCTGATGCTGCCGATCATTGCAGCCGACGAATCAAACCGAGCTCTGCCAAAAAGCCGGTCAAACCGCAGGAGACTGCTCAGACAGCATAGATGCGCACGTGCGTCCCTCTATGCCTACGATCAGTCGCCAGCTTACATCGAAAAAGCGCTTTTCGGATGTAAACGAAGCCTTCATGTGATCGCCTCCTTTGCGGTGGAAATTGTTGCCATTATACCACTGCATTACATTTTGTCAAGATAAAATGAGAAAATGATATGCTAAAAATTCGCAAAAAGACAGAATAAAAATACGCCGCAGATTTTTCGTTCCACGGCGTACTTTTACGCTTATTTTTGTCCTTGTGGGATAGGCAAGTTTTCCCGCAGAGGGATCAGCCCAGCTTTTCGGAAAGCTCCTCCAGCGCGGCGGTCATCGCCTCTTCAAACGAGGGATGCGGACGGATGGCGAGCTTGAACTGCTCAACGGTCATGTGGTTGGCGAGCGCCTGCGAGACGCCGCCGATCATGTCGCTCGAATGCTCACACATGAGCTGCGCGCCGAGAAGCTCGCGCGTTTCGGCGTTGGCGACGAACTTCATGAAGCAGCGGCCGGGATCGGCGATGAGCGTCTTGGCGTTATCGAACATGACGTGCTTGCCGACCTTGACGGGAATGCCCGCTTCCTTGGCCTCGGCATCGGTCATACCGACGACCGCGATCTCCGGGCGGCAGTAGATGCAGCTCGGCACCACGGACATGGAGGTGTGGTTTTCCTTGCCGCAGAGCATATCGACGCAGGCGATGCCCTGCGCGGTGGCAACGTGCGCGAGCTGGATCTTCGACGATACGTCGCCGATGGCGTAGATGTGGGGGATGCTCGTCTCATAGCGCTCGTTCACGGCAATGCTGCGGCGATTCATCTCGACGGAGACACCGTCTGCAAACAGGCCGTCGCAGTAGGGACGGCGGCCGATGGCGCAAAGCACGGCCTCGCCCGCGACAGTCTCGTTCTTTTCCTTGCAGGTGAAGTTGACGGCGATATCCTCGCCGGACTTCTCCACGCTCTGGACCATGGCGTTCGTGAAGACCTTCACGCCCTGCTTTTTGAGGATGAGCGAAAGATTCTGGCCCAGATCCTTGTCCATATTGGGCAGCAGGCGGTCCATGCCCTCAATGACGGTCACCTCGCAGCCGAGGTCAGCGTAGAAGGTCGCAAACTCGATGCCGATGACGCCGCCGCCGATGATGACGATGGAGCGGTACAGGTGGTCGCTGCCCTCAAGCAGCTCGTCGGAGGTCATGGCGAGCTCCAGACCGGGAATGGGCGGGCGCGCGGGAACGGAGCCCGTGGCGATCATAATGTCGTCGCAGGTGTAGTACTTGGCGTTGCCCTCGGCATCGGTCACGCGGACCGTGCCGGGCGCGGTGATGAGCGCCGTGCCGCGCAGCAGGTCGACCTTCGCGGTCTTGAAGAGGGACTCGATGCCGCTCGACAGCTTCTGCGAGATCTCGCGCTTGTAGGCAAAGATCTCTTCGATGTTGGCGCTGATGTCCTCGGTGTGCACGCCGATGTGCGCGCCGTGCTTGGCGTCGTGGTAGACCTGGGAGGAGTGGAGCAGCGTCTTGGTGGGGATGCAGCCGCGATTCAGGCAGGTGCCGCCCGCCTCGCACTTTTCCACAACGGCGGTCTTGAGGCCCAGCTTCGCAGCGCGCAGCGCCGCTTCATAGCCGCCGGGACCCGCGCCGATGACAATGAGTTGATAATCAGACATAGTATTTCTTTCCTTTTCCGAGCAATGCCGCCGAACCTCGGCGGCATTGCAGGCTGTGATCTTAAATTTTCAGATATCCTGCTCGCGCAGCAGTGCGCAGAGGTCGTCCGCGTAGTCGCGGCATTCCGACACCGACTGCACGCGCTCGCAGAGCGCATCGATGGCAAAGCGGCAGCCGCGCAGGGCATCCGCCAGCGGCTTTGCAAACTCCGCGTCCATGGCATCGGACCAGACGGCGGCATCTGTGCAGACGGCGTTTTCCACCGCCAGCTCGATCGTCACCTCGCCCCAGGCAAAGCGCTTGGCGCAGGAGAACGAGCACGGCACGCTTCTGCCGTAGACCCAGTCGTAGCTGTGGAAGCGCTGGTAACGGCGCTCGATCTCGGCAGAGTCGAAATTTTCCTCGCGCAGCTCCTGCGCTTCAAGACCGTAGACAGTCTCAAACGCCTTGACCATGGCCTGCGCCATGCCGTCGATCGTCAGATCGGGCTTTAATTCCGTCAGGTTGATGACGCGCGAGCGCACGGACGCGACGCCCTTGCTCTCGAGCTTCGTCTTCGACGGGGTAAGGTATTTGCCGAGATTTGCCATGTCGACATTCACGAGCAGCGTTCCGTTGTGGAATGAGCAGCCCGCGTGCGAGTAGAAGGAGTTGCCGGAGAACTTGCACCCGTTCGTCAGAATGTCGTTCCGGCCGGAGATCTCCGCCGGGATGCCGAGGGAGCGGCAGGCCTCCACGATCACGCTCTGCTGCTTGCGAAGGTCATAGTCCTGCGTGCGCAGCGAGAAGGTGAAGTTGAGATTGCCCATGTCGTGATAGACCGCGCCGCCGCCGGAGAGACGGCGGGCCAATGTCCCGCTGTCGCGCTCCAGCTCGGTCGTGCGGCATTCCTGCCACGCGTTCTGGTTGCGGCCGATGACGACCGTGTGCTTGTTCTGCCAGAGATAGAGGATGCAGGTGTCCTCCCCCACCGTATCGGTCAGATACTCCTCAAGGGCAAGGTTGCGGTGGGGATCGGTGCAGGAGCCGATGTAATACTGTAATTTTTTGATCATGCAAACGTGTAACGGAGAATGGTGTTGCGCGCCGCGCCGACCTCATCGAGACGGCGAACGGGCGTGTCATGCGGCGCAGTGTGCAGCGCCTCGGGATCGGTGTGCGCCAGCTCGAAGAGCTTGCAGTAAATGTCGCAGACCTCGTCCATGGTCTCCTTGCTCTCGGTCTCGCAGGGCTCGACCATGAGCGCCTCGTGGACGATGAGCGGGAAGTACATCGTGGGCGGGTGCAGGCCGAAGTCGAGCATTCCCTTGGCAAGGTCGAGCGCGGAAACGCCCGTCTCCTTGTGCAGGTCGACCAGCGACATGACGAACTCGTGCATACAGATCTCGTCATACGCCATGGTGAAGGTATCCTTGAGCCTGACGCGCATATAGTTCGCGTTCAGCACGGCGTTCATCGCCGCCTCGCGGATGCCGGACTTGCCGAGCGTGAGCACGTAGGTCAGCGCACGCACGACAACGCCGAAGTTGCCGTAGAACATCTTCACGCGGCCGATGGACTTTTCAGGATAGGCAAAGTCGTACTTGCCGTCCTTCTCGACGACCAGTGGGCCGGGCATATACTTCTTGAGAAACTCCTTGCAGCCAACGGCGCCTGCGCCGGGGCCGCCGCCGCCGTGCGGGGTGGCAAAGGTCTTGTGCAGGTTCGAGTGGATACAGTCGAAGCCCATGTCGCCGGGACGGACAACGCCCATGACGGCATTGAGGTTCGCGCCGTCGTAGTAGCACAGGCCGCCCGCGTCGTGGACGATCTTGGTGATCTCGAGGATGTCCTTGTCGAAAATGCCGACGGTGTTGGGATTCGTGAGCATCAGGCCCGCGGTGTCGGGGCCGACAGCGGCGCGCAGCGCGTCGAGGTCGACGCAGCCATCCTCGCCGGAGGGAATGTTCACGACCTGGAAGCCGCACATCGCGGCGGTCGCGGGATTCGTGCCGTGGGCGGAGTCGGGCACGATGATCTTCGTGCGCGCGGTGTCGCCGCGATCGGTATGATAGGCCTTGATGAGCAGCACGCCGGTGAACTCACCGTGCGCGCCCGCTGCGGGCTGGAAGGTGACGGCATCCATGCCGAAGACCTCGCCAAGCTCGCTTCCGAGGGTGTGCAGCACCTCGAGCGCGCCCTGCGCGGTCTCGACGCTCTGGAGCGGGTGCAGCTGGGTGAAGCCCGGCAGCGCCGCCATGTCCTCGTCGATCTTGGGGTTGTACTTCATCGTGCACGAGCCGAGGGGATAGAAGCCGTCGTTCACGCCGTGGATGCGCTTGCAGAGGGCGGTGTAGTGACGGGTGAGCTCGTTTTCGCTCACATGGGGCAGGTGCAGCGGCGCGGTGCGCTCTTCGGGGAGCTGATATTCGGGCACGTCGCACTCGGGCATGAGCGTCATGCCGCGGCCTTCGACGCCGAGTTCAAAAATGAGCTTCATTTACTGCACCTCCTTTACGATGGCGACGGCGCGGTCGAGCTGCGCCTTGCTTGCAAGCTCGGTCACGCACCAGAGAATGCCGCCCTCGACCTCTGCGCCGCCGAGGATGCCCTCGGCCTCGAGCACGTCGAGGATCTTCTTGCGGCAGTTGGGGCATTCCACCTCAGTGACGAACTCGTGGAAGAATTCGCCCTTGTACTTGATGGTGCAGCCGGCCTTTTCCAGCTCGGAGGCAAAATAGTGCGCCTTCGAGGTGCAGAGGCGCGCGCACTGCTTCATGCCCTTCTCGCCCATCGCGGCCATGTAAACGCCCGCGGAGAAGGCGCACAGCGCCTGGTTGGAGCAGATGTTGGAGCTGGCCTTTTCGCGGCGGATGTGCTGCTCACGCGCAGACAGTGTCAGCACGTAGCCGGTCTTGCCGTCCACGTCCGTCGTCTGGCCGACGATACGGCCGGGAAGTTTACGGGTCATGGCATTAGTGGTGGCCATGAAGCCGAGGTACGGGCCGCCGAACGCGGTGTCGAGGCCGAGGGGCTGACCGTCGCCGACGACGATGTCCGCGCCCTCTTCACGCGGTGTGGGCAGGATGGCGCAGGCGATGGGATTCACGCCCATGACGAACTTCGCGCCCGCGGCGTGGACGATCTCGCCGATGGCCTTGGCATCCTCAAGCTGGCCGAAGTAACTCGGCTGCTGGAGGTAGAAGCAGGCGGCGTCTGCGCCGAGCATTTCGCGCAGCGCGTCCATATCGGTCTTGCCGTCCTTCGCGGGAACGACGACAAGCTCCGTGTTCGAAGCAAAGCAGTAGGTCTTCATGACCTCGATGGTCTGCGGGTGCACGGCGGCGGAAACATAGGCCTTCGTGCGCTTGCGGTTCTTGCACATGGGGATGGTCTCGGCCGCGGCGGTCGCACCGTCGTAGTGCGAGGCGTTGGAGACGTCCATGCCGGTCAGCTCGCAGATCATGGTCTGGAATTCAAAGGTGCCCTGCAGCACGCCCTGGCTGATCTCGGCCTGATAGGGGGTGTAGCAGGTGAGCAGCTCCTCGCGGGAGGTGACGGACTTGACGACCGACGGGATGAAATGGCGGTAGGAGCCCGCGCCGCGCAGAACGGTCTTGAAGACCTTGTTCTTCTCGGCCATGGCGGTGACGGCCTCGCGCACCTCGAGCTCGCTCAGGCCTTCGGGGATGTTCAGCCCGCCGTCCTTCAGGAGCATCTCCTGCGGGACGGACTGATAAAGGCCCTCAAGGTCCTTCACGCCGATGGCCGCGAGCATCTCTTCCCGTTCCGCCGCAGTGGTAGGAACGTAGGAGCCCATGCTTAGCCCTCCTCGGCGGCGCAATGCGCCTCGTAAGCGGCGGCGTCAAGCAGCTCCTCGGTGTCGGTGACAGGGGAGACCTTGATGATCCACGCGCCGTAGGGGTCGGAGTTGAGCGTCTCGGGCGCGTCGGCCAGAGCCTCATTCACCTCGCAGACGGTGCCGCTGACGGGGCAGACCACGTCGGAAACGGCCTTGACGGATTCCACGTCGCCCAGGGCTTCGCCGGCGGTGACGCTGTCGCCCTCGGCGGGCAGATTGATGAAGACCACGTCGCCCAGCGCGTTCTGGGCAAAATCGGAGATGCCGATGACGGCAACGTCGCCGTCCATCTTGACCCACTCGTGGGACTTGGAATACTTCAGCTCAGCAGGGATGTTCATAATAATTTCCTCCTCAAAATCTTTCTTGGTGGTTGAATGCTTTTTTAGCTTGCGGTTGCAATATGGGATTTAGCGATCGAGCTTATAGAAGGGCATCGGGACGATCTCGAGCTCGACCATGCGGCCGCGCACGTCGGCGTTGAGGTGCTTGCCGATCTCGATATCCTCGACAGGGATGTAGCCCATGGCGACGCCGCAGCCGATGAAGGGAGCGAACGTGCCGGAGGAAGCCCAGCCGATCTTTTCGCCGTCCATGGTGTAGAGGTCGCAGTGCTCACGAACGATGCCGCGGCCCACGACCTTCATGCCGATGCGCTTCATCTTGGGGGCGCCGAGCTCGACGAGCGCGTCGCGGCCGATGAAGTCCTTGCCGGTGAGCTTGCAGGGCAGGCCCGCCATCTTCGGGGTGATCTCGTCGTTCATCTCGTGGCCGTAGAGCGGCATGGAAGCCTCGAGACGCAGCGTGTCGCGCGCGCCGAGACCGCAGGGGATGAGACCCTCGGGCTCGCCGGCCTTCAGCAGGGCCTTCCACAGATCGACGGTATCCTCGGCCTTGCAGTAGATCTCATAGCCGAACTCGCCGGTGTAGCCGGTCTGGGAAACGAGGGCGTGGATGGTGTGGTCGCCGAGATTCAGGGGCACGTTGTCGATAAAGGTGTAGTACTTGGCGGGCAGGTACTTCTCCTCGCACAGCTTGAGCATGATCTCGTGGGACTTGGGGCCCTGGAGCGCGAGCTGGCCCCAATCGTTGCCCTCGTCGCGGTAGTCCACATCGCCGGAGAGGTGGCTCTCGACCCAGGCGGCGTCCTTCTCGCGGTTGCCCGCGTTCACGACCAGCCAGTAGTCATCGTGGGCGCAGCGATAGACGATGAAGTCGTCGATGATGCCGCCCTTGTCATTGCAGAACATGGAATACTTGATGTCGCCATCCTGCATATTGGAGATGTCGGCGGTGATGATCTTCTGCACGTTTTGAACGGCGTCGGGGCCCTTCAGACGAAGCTCGCCCATGTGGGAAACATCGAACAGGCCGGCCTTTTCACGCACGGCCATGTGCTCGGCAATGACGCCGGTGGGGTACTGGACGGGCATCAGGAAGCCGCCGAATTCGACGATCTTGCCGCCCATGTCCACATGAGTCTGATAAAGCGGGGTTTTCTTTTCCATTAGTGCATCCTCCATGAATTAAAATTGCGAATGAATCTTATAAAAATTATTAAAAAGACAAATAAGAAAAAACACAAAGTTCCCCTTTTGAAACTTTGTGCCTCCGTTTTATTACCTGAGAGATTCCCTGTTGTGTATAGCATGACAGGTTGCACCTTCGGCGTGCGGCGGGCCGCACTTTTCGGAGTGTCGTCCAAGTTCGGCCCTTTTGCCTGAGAGCTTTTGCTTTCCCCTTCGGCGCTGCGGCCGCATAAGGGTCGCAGTCTCTCCCGAACTCATCATCCGATCACTTTTGATTCATTTGCCTATTTAAGGTAACACAGGGGTATTGCTTTTGTCAAGAAAGAAATATGGAGAATTTTGCTTTAAAACGAAACTGCCCATTGATTTCTTCGATAAGCGGCCGCTGCTCAGAAGATGACGACCAGCAGCATCTTGAACTGCTCCTGACCGTACACCGCGTGCGGGTGACGCGCGGGCATGACGATGGATTCGCCCTCGTGCAGGATGTGCTCCACGCCGTCAATGGTGATCCTGCCCACGCCGTCGAGACAGGTGACCATCGCGTCGCCGCCGGACTCGTGAGTGCTGATCTCCTCGCCCTTATCGAATGAGAAGAGCGTGACGCTCACGTGCTGGTTCTGCGCCAGCGTGCGGCTGACGACCTGACCGGACTGATAAGCGACCTGATCGCGCAGGGTGAGGACCTCGGCCTTGCTGATATTTTTCATACCGTCCATGATATCTGATTCCTCCTGTGAAAGCGCGCGGCAGTGCCGCCGCGCGATGATACATCCTATCATGCCCCTTTTTATGAAAAAGGCAACCTCTATTTTGCTTTGCGTGCCAGCGCACAGTACCATTCCGACTTTTCGGGGTCAAACGCGCCGAACTGCACGGGAAAGGCCGTGACCTCGATATCTTCATAGCCGAGCCGGGCGAGCTTGTCGAGCAGCAGCTTTTGCGGTACGGGATGGTAGTGCTCTTCAAAGTGCTCCTTCTGAAAGATCTGATTGCCGCGCTCGAAGGTGTAGACAAGGTTGAAAACGATCGAGCCGTCGCTCAGGTGGTCCCAGACCTGCATGAGATTCACGCGGTCACCGTTTGGCAGAAAGGTGGGGTTATAGCAGTAAAAGCGCATTTTCTGCCGCACGATCTTGTCCCAGTTGCGAAGATCGAAATAGAGATAGCCGCCGCTTTGCACAAGCGCGTCCATCTGCTCCAGAACACCCGTGATCTCATCGTTCGTCACATAGGCGAGCGAGTTGCCGGTGCTCATCACACAGTCGAATTTGCGGTCGAAATGGCAAGTCAACTCACGAAAATCGCTTTGCCGCAGGTCGATGGTGATGCCGCGTTCATCCGCTTTTTTGCGGCAGCGCGCAAGCATACTTCCGCTCAGGTCAGAGCCGTACAGCGAAACGCCAAGGTCCGCAAGCGGCAACGTGAGTGAGCCTGTGCCGATGCTCACATCGAGCGCAGAGCGGATGGGCTTTCCGGAAAAGACCGTCTCCCAGTGCCGTTTCGTGGCGGCGTCCTTCTGCGGGGAGTCAAAGAGATCGTAAATGTCTGTGCGATCGTATACGCTGGCCATAGAGTATGCTCCTCCTGACTGCAATTTTATCGCGCCCTGCGCTCAGCGCTTTTTGCGCTGGGAGGAGGACGGGATATTCAGCTCCGCGCGGTATTTGGCGATGACCCGGCGGCTGACGTCGACGCCGAGCGCCGAGAGCGCCAGACGCAGCGCCTCGTCCGACAGCGGCGCGGCGGGGTCCTCGGCCTGAATGAGGCTGCGGATGCGCTGCTTGACCGCGTGGGAGGAGACGGCCGCGTCCGAGCGGATGGCCGTGGTGAAGAAGCTGCGCAGCGGGATCGTGCGGCCCTGGAACTGGATGTACTTGTTCTGTGCGGCGCGGCTGACGGTCGAGGTGCTCATGCCCATCTTTTCGGCCACCTGCTGCATCGTGATGGGGACAAGCTCGCCGCCGCTGCAGAAATAGTCGTTCTGCTCGTCGGCAATGAGGCGGATGAGCTGAAGGAGCGTGTCGCAGCGGGTGTGCACGCCCTTGATGAGAGCCTGCGCTTCGGAGAGCTTCTCTTTCACATAATGCTGGACCTCGGGGTCGTCGCTCGTGGAGAGGGCGGAGTACTCGGCGTTGACGGAAAGGCGCGGCAGGATGCGGTCGTTGAGCTCGATGACGAGCTGGCCCTGCTGCATGGAAAAGACCGCGTCGGGCGCGACGTAGGCGATCTGCTCGCTGCCGGCAAAGCTGCGCGAGGGAATGGGATTCAGCGCAAGAATTTTGGCGGCGGCCTCCTTTGCCTCGCTCACGCTCACGCCGAGCAGGGCGGCAAGGCCGCTGTAGTCGCGCTTGCTCAAAAGCGCGAGCCCGTCGCGCGCGATGGTCAGCGTGAGCGCGTCGAACGAGCGGCTCTGCGCGAGCTGGAGCGTCAGGCATTCCGACAGGCTCCGCGCGCCGACGCCGGGCGGGTCGAGCATCTGCACGGCAAAAAGCGCCTGCTCCAGCGAGAAAAGCGGGATGTCGAACTCACGCGCGAGGTCCTCGAGCGGACAGTCGAGATAGCCGCGCTCGTCAAGACAGTCGATGAGAAAGCGGCACAGGCGCAGAAGCTCGTCATCCACGAGCTTCATCTGTCCGATCTGCTCATTTAAGTGGTCACGGAAGGTCTTTTCGCGCACGAGATAGGCGGTGAAGTCGCTCTGACTGTCGCCGCCCGCGGCGGGGGAAAAGCTCTGCCAGGCGTCGGCCTCGCGGATCTCGGGCGCTTCGCGCTCGGAGGGGGCGGCCTCGCTGGGGAACTGCGTTTCATAATAGGTGGGGGCCTGCACATCCAGAAGAGGATTTGAGAGCGCGACCTCCTGCACGTATTCGCTCAGCTCGGGGGCGGAGAGCTGAAGGCAGTCGAGCGACTGGCGCATATTCTGCGTCAGCACGAGCTTTTGGGCAAGGGACTGCGTTTGCTCCAGTTTCATGACTTCGGCGCCTCCTTTTTGCGGTCTGAGGAATACTTTGGTAGGAAACAGTATACCAATATTCGCCCCTGTTCGCAAGACGGAAGAACATGGGAAATCTCGATGATACGCCATTACGCTGCCGTGTCAGCGCAAAAAAGTCCCCCGCTGCGGCGCAGCGGGGGACTTTGGCAGATGCGGTGTGCTCAGGGCAGGGGGATATCCTTGCTGTCGAACAGCGTTTTGAGCTCGATCGAGGTGCGGGAGTCGCCGAACTTCTTGATCTGGGAGAGGAGCTGGTCGAGCTGCTGGGTGTCGCGCACGGCAAAGCGCAGCAGCGCATTGAACTCTCCGACGACGTGGTAATGGCTGATGACGGCACTCTGCGAAGCGCAGAAATCGCAGAATTTGTCATACTTGTCCGGCTCGAGGGCGACGGAGATGAAGCCCGTGATGTTGCAGTCGAGCTTTGTGCGGTCCACGTCGATGTGGTAGCCGCGGATGACGCCGCTTTCCTCCATGCGGCGGATGCGCTCGGAAACGGCGGGGGGCGTGAGCCCCACAAGATCACCCATGCGGCGCAGCGTGCAGCGGCTGTCGGCCTGCAGGAGATTCAAGATCTGATAATCGGTCCTATCCATGACGGGATCCCCCTTCTCCTTCCTGTTTTACACGATCTCGCCGCGCTTGATGACGGTCTTGGCGAGGTTGCTGCCCACGCGGTAGCAGATGTAGTCAAGGTCGGGCGCGTCCCAAATGACGAGGTCGCCCAGCTTGCCCTCTTCCACAGAGCCGACCTTGTCGGCAAGGTCGATCGCCGCGGCGCCATTGAGCGTGACGGCCGTGAGGACCTCCTCGGGCGTGAGCTTATATTTGAGACAGCCGAGGTTGATGACAAACTGCATATTGAGGCACGGGCAGGAGCCGGGGTTGAAGTCCGTCGCCATCGCGACGGGCACGCCGGCCTTGACCATGTCGCGCGCGGGCGCGAACACCGCGCCGAGGTTGAAGCTCGTCGCGGGCAGAAGGCAGGCGATGACGCCGCCCCTGGCCATGGAAGCGATGCCCTCCGGCGGGCAGACGATCAGGTGCTCTGCCGAGATCGCGCCGATCTCACCGGCGAGCTGGCTGCCGCCGATGGCTTCGATCTCGTCGGCGTGAATCTTCGGGCGCAGGCCGTACTTGAGGCCCGCCTCGAGCACCTGACGGGACTCTTCGACGGTGAAGGTGTCGGCCTCGCAGAAGACGTCGCAGAATTTGGCGATGCCCTGCTCCTTGACGCGGGGCATCATCTCCTCGCACACAAGGCGGACGTACTCTTCGCGGTTGGACTTATATTCCGCGGGGACGAGGTGCGCGCCCATGAAGGTCGCAACGAGGTCCATGCGGTGATGGTCGTTGAGGTCCTTGATGACCTCGAGCGCCTTGAGCTCATGCTCAGTGGCAAGGCCGTAGCCGCTCTTGGCCTCGACCGTGGTGGTGCCAAAGCCCATCATCTCGTCGAGCGCCTTGGAGGCCTTGGCGGCGAGCTCCTGCTCGCTGGCCTGACGGGTGGCGTTCGTCGTGGACTGGATGCCGCCGCCCGCGTTCTGAATGTCGAGATAGCTTGCGCCGTGGAGCTTGAGACCCAGCTCATTCTGGCGCCAGCCGCCGAAGATGAGGTGGGTGTGGGCGTCGACAAGGCCGGGGGTGACGAGGTGGCCCTCCGCGTCGATGATCTCCGCGCCCTCGACGGCGGGAACCGCGCCGGTACCGACGGAGGCGATGATGCCGTCCTCGATGAGCACCCACGCATCCTTTAAGAATTTGATCTTGCCCTGCTCCTCGCCGCGATGGGCGGATTTACCCTCCGGCGTCGCCAGCAGGCCGATGTTTTTGACCAGTAACTTTTTCATAGTAAATGTTGTCCTTTCTCACTGTTGGAAAGAGCATTCTGTTCGATGGCTTGTCAAAAAAGCCTCGCAGAGTTTTACCCGCAAGGGGTACGCGGCATCCGCAAGGCGGCAGAGCCGCCAGCGGCTGCCCAGGCCGCCCGCAGGCGGCAAATAAATTGAAATCATCTTTCCGACGACATGTGCGTCGGAAAGATTCTTTGCGCTCCGCAAGTGTGCGAGCAAAGCGAGTGCGCGCAGCGGAGTGTATCCAGCTCAAAAAAGGGGCATATTTCTATGCCCCTTTTTTGAAGTAAATTTTAGTGCATATATTCCTTCACGGCCTTTTCGCAGAGCGCTTCGTCCGCGACATAAGGCATGGTGATGTGATCCTGGCCCTCGTACATCTTGTTGTACTCGGCGACCGTGGTCATGGCGTTCTCGTTGCGCGCCCAGCTGCGGCGGGCAACGCCGACCATGGTATCCCAGGGCATGGACATACGCAGGATGGTGTCGACACGCTCGGAGCCGTCGAGGACCATACCGAAGCCGCCGTTGATGGCGCGGCCGATGCCCGTGCCGCCGCCGTTGTGCAGGGCGATGTAGCTCATGCCGCGGGCAGCGTTGCCGGCGTAGCACTGGGTCGCCATCTCAGCCATGATGTTGGAGCCGTCCTTGATGTTGGAGGTCTCACGGAAGGGCGCGTCGGTGCCGCCGGTGTCGTGATGGTCACGGCCAAGGATGACGGGGCCGATCTCGCCGTTGCGGACCATTTCGTTGAACTTGAGCGCGAGGTTCATACGGCCCATGGCATCCTGATAGAGAATGCGGCACTGGGTGCCGACGACCAGCTTGTTCTTCTCCGCGTCGCGGACCCAGACGTAGTTGTCGTAGTCCTGATAGCGGCGGTTGTGCGCCTTGATATACTCGGCGGCAGCCATATCGGTCTTGTGCAGATCCTCGGGGTTGCGGCTCAGGCAGCACCAACGGAACGGGCCGTAGCCGAAGTCGAACAGGCAGGGACCGAGGATATCTTCAACATAGGAGGGGAAGATGAAGCCGTCGAGGTCGTTCTCGCCGTTCTTGCAGATGCTCTTCACGCCGGTGTCGTAAACGGCCTTGAGGAAGCTGTTGCCGTAGTCGAAGAAGTAGGTGCCGCGCTCATGGAACTTGCAGATCATCTCATAGTGATGCTGCAGGGTCTTGTCGACGAGGACGCGGAAACCGTCAGGATCTTTGTCGAGCATTTCGGTGCGCTGCTCGAAGGTCAGACCCTGCGGGCAGTAGCCGCCGTCGTAGGGCACGTGGCAGGAGGTCTGGTCGCTCATCAGGTCGACGTGGACGTTATGCTCATAGAGGTACTCGAGCAGGTCGACAATGTTGCCGCAGTAAGCGACGGCGCAGGGCTTGCCTTCCTTCTGGTGCTCGAGGGCGATCTTGGTGGCCTCCTCGAGAGAGGAGGTGCGGTGGCTGACCCAGCCCTGAGTGAAACGGGTCTCGATACGGGAATCGTCGACCTCAGCGATGATGGAGGCAGCGCCGGCGATCTCGGCCGCCTTGCCCTGCGCGCCGCTCATGCCGCCTAAGCCCGCGGAAACGAACAGGCGGCCGGCGAGGTCCTTGTCGTTGGGGATGCCGAGCTTCAGACGGCCGGCGTTGAGCAGCGTGTTGAACGTGCCGTGGACGATACCCTGAGGGCCGATATACATCCAGCCGCCGGCGGTCATCTGACCGTAGTTGGCAACACCGAGCGCGGCGGCGCGGTTGAAGTTCTCCTGGTCATCGAAGGTGCCGACCATCAGGCCATTGGAGATGATGACGCGGGGAGCCATCTTGTGGGAGTGGAAGAGGCCGAGGGGATGACCGGACATGACAACGAGGGTCTGCTCGTCGGTCAGCTGCTCGAGGTACTTCTTGATGAGGCGGTACTGCATCCAGTTCTGGCAGACCTGACCGGTCTCGCCGTAGGTGACCAGCTCATAGGGATAGAGGGCGATATCAAAGTCGAGGTTGTTGTCGATCATGACCTGAATGGCCTTGCCCTCGATGCACTTGCCCTTGTACTCGTCGATGGGCTTGCCGTAGAGCTTGCCCTCGGGACGGAAGCGGTAGCCGTAGATACGGCCGTGCTCTTCGAGCTCCTGTGCAAACTCCTTGGCCATCTGCTCGTGATGGTCGGGGTGGATGTAACGCAGAGCGTTCTTGATGGCGAGCGCTTTATCGGCGTCGGTCAGGTGGGATTCGCGGCGGGGAGCGCGGCGATAGCCTTCTTCGAACTTCGGATATTCGGGAAGCTCGTAATCCAGCTTGATCGTCATGGCTTCATCTGCAAGATTGATCATAGTGGTGCCTCTCTTTCATAAAATTTATTCTGTAAAAGTGCTAAAATTCAAAAGATATTTGGCTCTTTTCTTTACAACTTGCATTATAGCAAAGAAGTGCTATAATGAAAAGTACTTAATTTGTCGGCATACGATACTTTTTTGATATAAGGAGGAGCGGGCATGAAATTGCGCCAACTGGAATATTTCTGCGCGGTGGCGGAGGCGAAAAGCATCTCCGCTGCGGCGCGCGAGCTGCACGTGGCGCAGCCGCCGATCTCGCGCCAGATCGCGCAGCTCGAAGAAGAGCTCGGCGTGCAGCTTTTTCTGCGCGGCAGCAAGGGCATGGCGCTCACCGACGCGGGGCAGAGCCTGTATCAGCAGACGCAGCAGATCTTTCAGGACCTCCGCCGCGTGGAGGACAGCGTGCGCAGCGTGGGCACGGGCATGAGCGGGCGCATCAAGCTCGGCGTCATCTACTCGGCAATGCCATACGCCTTACATTATATAAATGAGTATCACAGCAGCTATCCGCAGGTGGAGCTGTTCATCCGCGTAGGTTCGCCGCAGGAGCTGATCGAAGCGCTCAACCGCGGCGAGCTGCACGCGCTGTTCCTGCGCACCGCCGCGCGTGAGCCGAGCGGCCTGCAGGAGCGCATTCTGGGCGAGGATGCGCTTGAGCTCATCATGCGCGAGGACATGGATCCCGCGCCGGAGCTTCAGGAGGTGCCCATCGAGCGGCTCGAGGGCGTGCCGATGTGCCTGCTGCGCTCGGACGACCTCTGGAGCTACAACGATTTTTTGGTGCAGGAATGCCAGCGCAGCGGCTTTACGCCGAATGTGACCTGCCACTGCTACGATACGCCCATGGCGATGCAGATGGTGCTCTCGGGCTTTGGACTGAGCTTTCTGCCCAAGTCCATCCTGAGCACGCACCCCGGCGCGCCGCTGCGGTCCAAACCCGTGCGGGGGCTGCCCATCCGCTCGTATGCAATCCTGGCGTGGAACAGCGCGGTCGTGAGCGCGCCGTGCGTGCAGCGCTTTGTCGAACAGAGTATCACTTAAAAAAATTAAGCCGCTGCTGAAAAAAGAGAAAGAAAACGTGTTTACGCGTTGGAAGGGGCGCGATATAATAGCGGCGCTGAACAAAAAACAGACAGATGCGGCGCATCTGTCTGAACAAAATGATGATTCATTGAAAAAATAAATTAACGGAGGACACCACAATGGCAAAGCTGATCGAATGCATCCCCAATTTTAGCTGCTCCAAGGAAAAGGACGAGGCCACCTATAACGCCCTCGTCGAGACCGCCAAGAGCGTTCCCGGCTGCACCCTGTTCGACGCCCAGACCGACGGCAACCACAACCGCTGCGTCTTCACCCTCATCGGCTCTCCCGAGGCCATCGAGGAGGTCGCCTTCCAGCTGACCAAGGTCGCCACCGAGCGCATCGACATGAACAAGCATCACGGCGAGCACAAGCGCATGGGCGCGACCGACGTTATCCCCTTCGTTCCCCAGATGGACGTGACCGTGGAGGAAGCTGTCGAGATGTCCAAGCGCGTTGCTCAGCGCATCTGGGACGAACTGAAGGTCCCCTCCTTCCTGTATGAGGACAGCGCCACCCGTCCCGAGCGCCGCAACCTTGCCACCTGCCGCAAGGGTGAGTTCGAGGGTATGCCCGAAAAGCTCCTGCAGCCCGACTGGGCTCCCGACTACGGCGAGCGCAAGATCCACCCCACCGCCGGCATCACCGCCATCGGCGCCCGTATGCCGCTGGTCGCCTTCAACTGCAACCTCGCGACCGACGATGTTGAGATCGCCAAGAAGATCGCCAAGGTCATCCGCGGCTCTTCGGGCGGCTTCCGCAGCTGCAAGGCCATGGGCTTCATGCTCGAGGACCGCGGCATCGCGCAGGTCTCCATGAACATGGTCAACTACGAGGACACCCCGCTGTATGTCACCTATGAAATGATCAAGGCGCTGGCCGAGCGCTACGGCACCCGCGTCATCGAGAGCGAGATCGTCGGCCTGACCCCCGCCAAGGCCCTGATCGACTGCGCCGAGTTCTATCTCAAGGCCAAGGACTTCGACTGCAAGAACCAGGTCATGGAGTATCACCTGATCGACATGGAATAAAAAATTCAAAGAAGCGGCGCTGCCGCTCCTTTGAGAGCCCACTCAAGGCGGCTCGCCGCCTTGAGTGGAATTTTCAGCGCGCGGCATTCACCATGTCGCGCGCTGCGAAGTATCGCTGCGGACGCACAGGTCGTCCTCCGCGATGAATGAAAGCTATTTGCCGCCGGGAGGCGGCAAAGTCTGCGACGCTGATTGCGCTCTGCGCGTGCATTCGGCTGCCCCAATCGGGGCGGCAGACCGTAAAGGTGCGGCGATGTGCGTGCGGGGCAAATAAGCGCCACGAAATGATGAAAGGATATTATCACCATGAAACTTGCTGAAATGACCGTTACCGGCTTTGCCGATACCGTTGCTTCCGATGCTCCCGCGCCGGGCGGCGGCTCCTGCGCCGCGCTCTATGGCTCCATCGGCGCCGCGCTGACCGCGATGGTCGGCGGCCTGACCCAGGGCCGCAAGAAGTATGCCGAGTTTGCCGAGCACGCTGCCGAGGTCGAGAAGAAGGGCAACGAGCTGAAGGTTCGCCTGCTCGACGTGATGGATCGCGACACCGAGGCGTTCAACGTCGTCTCCGATGCGTTCGGTATGCCCAAGGCGACCGACGAGGAGAAGGCCGCCCGCTCCGCCGCCATCCAGAACGGTCTGAAGGGCTGCACCAAGACCCCGATGGAGATGATGGAGCTCATCGACGAGACGCTGACGCTCGCGCAGTCCCTGCTGGGCCGCTTCAACGACACCTCCGCGAGCGACCTGGGCGTTGCGTTCCTGTCCCTCAAGGCCGGCATCCAGGGCGCATGGCTCAACGTGCTCATCAACATCACGTCCCTCAAGGATCAGGAGTTTGCCGCCGAGTATCGCGCCAAGGGCGAGAAGCTGCTCGCGCACGCGCTGCCCCTTGCCGACGAGTGCTACGCTGAGATCGTCAAGCTCATCGAGGGCTAAACGGAAAATAAGATCAAATGGCTTCGGTGCGCGCACACCGGAGCCATTTGTGATTTGCAAAGGAGTTGTTTTTATGACCATCCGGCATTTGACGCCGAGTGACTACATCACGACCAAGTGGTCCGGCGGCCTCACGACCCAGCTCGGCATCGCGCCCGAGGGCGCGGTGTATGCCGACCGCGACTTTCTGTGGCGGCTGAGCTCCGCGACGGTCGAGGACGCGGAGTCCGACTTTACGGCGCTGCCCGATTATGAGCGCCTGATCTCGACGCTTGAGGGCACGATCGCGCTCAACCACAACGGCGGCGAAAAGCTGACGCTTCAGCCCTACGAGGTCCACCGCTTTGACGGCGGCGACGATACGCATTCCTGGGGCCGCTGCCGCGACTTCAACCTCATGCTCCGCAAGGGCAAATGCGAGGGCAAGATGCGCGGCGAGCACCTTGCGGCGGGCGAGCACAAGACCGTCCACGGCTGCGAGGGCATGACGCTCATCTACTGCGGCGTGGGCGAGGTTCACGTCATCGTCGGCGACGAGAGCGTCGAGCTCAAGGCTGACGAGGCCGCGCGCTTCGACGGCTATGCGGGCGAGATCGAGCTTTGCTCCCAAAGCGGCGCAAGGCTGATGCTCGCCAAGGCGGAAGCGGTCTGAGTCCGACGCGGGAAATCTCAAAAAAATGGGTCTCTGCATCTTTGCAGAGACCCATTTTCTATTTGTGCTGTGAGCTGCGGGACGCGGGAGCGGATCAACCGGCTATCGGGAGCGTTTCCGCGCCGAGGTCGACGATGCTTGCGCCCGCGGCGGGCGCAGTCTTGACGCTCTCGCTCGTCGTCTGTGCGGTGGAAGCGAGGTCAAACGTCACCTCGCAGAGGTTGCGCACCTGCACGCTGCCCTTGGCGGACGCCTGATTGCCGCTCGACTTGACCGTCATGCTGAGCGTGACGAGCGTGCCGGAGTCATCGCCCATCACCATCTTGCATACGAGCGTTGCGGATGTGCCCTGAAGGGTCATATCGAGCGAGAAATCGCTCAGGCCGTCTTTTTTGAGCGAGTCGGCGGTATAGCTTTCCTCGCTGTCCATGCTGTTCATCAGCTTGGCGAGCTCGGCAAGGCCGAAGTGCCACTGATATCCGCTGCCGGACTTGACAAACGTGCTGTCGGCATACATCAGCTTGATGAGCTTCGCGGCGGCGGTGCAGCCTTCCCAGGAATCAAAGAAATGGTTGGCGTCGCCCTGCTGCATCATGGCGTAAAGCAGATGGCCGACGGTCGCGGCAGACGCAGACGCGGACGCGGCGGAAACAGCCTGCTGATAGAGCTCGGAATAGTTCAGCTCACCGAGGGAGTACCACGTGCCGCTCTTGCTCTCGCTCATCGCGTCGAGAAGCGGACTCTTGATATAGGCCTTGTCGGAGAGAATGGCCTCGGCGCTGAACTTTGCAAGCTGTGCGCGGTACTCGGCGGGAACAGCTTCTTCGGCAAGCGATTCGAGCAGTTCGAGCATGGAGGAGAGGTCAAGGCTCATCGTCAGGTTAGCCGCATTCTTGCCGGCGAGCACGGTCATGCTGCCGGAGTAGGGGTAGCTCTTGTCGCCGTTGATGCTGTCGACGACCTTGACGGTGCCCTTGGCGGTCAGCGTGCTCTTCTGCGTCTTGGAGAGGTCAGAGGTCTTGCTCTGCTGGGCAAAAAGGCTGTTGAGGATGGTGAGATCCTTGTCGACAGCCGCCGCCCAGGTATCCTCGTCCATCAGGAAGGCGAGCTTGTAGTCATTGTCCCAGAACACGTCATAACCGAGCACCTGCGAGAAAAAGCGCAGCGGCACCATGGTGCGGCCCTTGTCGATGTAGGAGACAACGTCCATCTTGACGGTCGAGCCGTCGGAGAGCGTGATGGCATCCGTGCCGATGACATGAGTGAAGCTCACATCGCCCATTTTGACGCTCGCGGTGCGCGTGGCGGCGTCATAATCGACGACTGCACCCATGGCCTCGACCGCGGAGCGCATAGGCACCATGGTGCGGCCGTCCTTGAGCACGGGCACCGCGTCGGGGGAGGCGACGCATTTGTCATTCAGAAGGACGTTGATCTGACCGGCGGCAGCGCCGAGCTCCTTGAGCGCCGCGGCACGCTGTTCGGCCTCGGCCTTGGCAAGCTCGGCTTCCAATGCAGCCCAGTCGAGGTCATCTTCTTCCGTTGTGTCCGCGGCGTAGGCGGGGACGGCGAGGGAGAGTGCCAGCGTTAGGGCCAGCAGCAGGGCAAGAAATTTTTTCATGACAATAGCTCCTTTCAAATGACAGATCAAAAATCAGACAAAGAAATGGGTTACTGCTTAAAATATAACACGAAGGGCCGCGCTTTGCAAGCTTGCAGGCGCAGCCCTTCAGAAAATTTAAGAAGATGTTTATCCACGCCCCCGGCCGATGAGACAGCAGAGGAGAAACGCCGCAAGGTCGCAGACAACGACCGTCGCGCCCACGGGGGTGGAGAACAGGTACGACCCCGTGAGGCCGAGGCAGAAGCACACGACCGAGAGGCCCGCGGCAAAGCACACGACGCTTCGGAAGCTCTTGAAAACGCGCATGGCCGAAAGCGCGGGGAAGATGATGAGGCTCGAGAGCAGCATTGCGCCCATCATGCGCATCCCAAGCACGACCGTCAGCGCCGTTAGGACGGAGAGGATGGTCTTGTACACCTCCACGTGCACGCCCGTCGCGCGGGCGAAGGACTCGTCGAACGTGACGGAGAAGAGCTTGTGGTAGAAGAGGACATAGAGCGCGAGCACGCACAGTGCGAGCGTGACGCTCAAAAAGACGTCCGAGCGCGACATCGCGAGGATGCTGCCGAACATATAGCTGTCAACGTCCGTCGTCATGCCGGTGGTGAGCGAGGTGACGATCACGCCGATGGCGAGCGCCGAGGCGGAGAACACCGCGATCATCGCATCCGCGCTGACGCGGCTCTTTTCCGCCACGTGCATGAGGACGAACGCCGCAATGACGACAACGGGAATGGAAAACCACAGCGGCGCAAAGCCGCACGCGACCGCGACCGACAGCGCGCCGAACGACACGTGGCTCAGCCCGTCGCCGATCATGGAGTAGCGCTTCAGAACGAGCGGCACGCCGAGAAGCGAGGCGCAGAGGGAGACTAAAATGCCGACGACGAACGCGCGCACGATGAAGGGGTAGGCGAACATCGAAAGAAGCAGCTTCATGCGCGCTCACCTCCAAACCGTTTGCCGGCGGGCGACGATAGAAACTCATCCACCGTGCCGTAAAAGCAGCCCGCGCGGTCGACGCAGAGGATGTGTTTTGCCTCGCGCAGGGCGTTTTCGATGTCGTGCGTGACCATGATGATGGCCATGCCCTCGCGCTCGTTCAAATAGCGCAGCGTTTTGTAGAGATCCTGCATACTGGCGGGGTCGAGGCCCGTGACAGGCTCGTCGAGGATGAGCAGGTCATTTGCCGCGCACAGGGCGCGCGCGAGCAGCACGCGCTGCTGCTGCCCGCCGGAGAGCTCGCGGTAGCACTTGTCCTTTAATTCCAGCACGCCGAGCTTGCCGAGGTTCATCAGCGCCGTCGAGCGTTCCTCCGCCGTGTAGAAAAAGCGGGCGCGGCGGTTTGAAAAGCCCGAGAGCACGACCTCCGTGACCGTTGCGGGAAAGTCGCGCTGCGTGGGCGTTTGCTGGGGCAGATACCCGAGCCGCCCTTCGCGCTGGGCGGGGCAGTCGATCTTGCCCGCGAGGGGCGAGAGAAGGCCGAGGAGCGAGCGCAGCAGCGTCGATTTGCCGCTGCCGTTCTCGCCGACGATGCAGAGGTAGTCCCCCGCGCGGACGGTGAGGGTCAAGTGCTCCAGGAGCGGTTTGTGCTCGTAGCCGAGCGTGACGTCCTCGCACGCGAGGACGATGGGCGTTTCATTCATTCGTTGAGCCCCTTTCTGAGTGCTTCGTAGTTGCGCTCCATGAGCGTGAGGTAGGTCTCGCCTGCGTCAAAGTCTGCGCGCGAGACGGTCTGCATGGAATACAGGGTGCCGACCGCCGCACCGGTGCATTCGCTCACCACGGCGGCGACTTTTTTCGTGCCGAAGTCAATGGTGTAAACCACGGGGATGCTTTCCTCCTCCACCTTGTCGATGAGAAACTTGATCGTGGCGAGCGAGGGCTCGGTGTCGCCCGAGCAGCCGTGGAACGCCGCGCGGTAGTCCAGGCCGAATTCACGGCAGAAGTAGAGCATCGGGAAGCGGTCGGCAAAGACGAGGAGCTTGTGCGGCGCGCTTTCGCAGAGAGAGGCAAAGCGTGCGTCGAGTTCTTCAATCTGCGCGCAGTAGCCATCACGGTTCGCGCGGTAGAAATCCTCGTTTGCGGGATCGGCCTTGCAGATCGCGTCGCAGACGGCGCGGCAGAGGACAACGGCGTTTTTCGGCGACGTCCAGATGTGCTCGTCGTATTCGACCTCGTCGCTGTCGTGCTCATCTTCTTCATGATCGTGGTCATGGTCATCATGGTCATCGTGGTCATCGTGGCTGCCATGCTCATGGTCGTGGTCATGGCCGTCCGCGCCCTGCATGCCCTCGGCATATTCCTCGTCGAGCGCGTCGACATAGTCCATCATGCGCGCAACGACGGTGATGTGTTCCCCCGCCGCGTCGAGCATACTGTCGACCCAGTATTCCCCCTCGCCGCCGTTGTAGAGGAAGACGTCGGCCTCGGAGATCGTGACGGCGTCGAGCGGCGTGGGCTCGAAGCTGTGCGCCTCGCGCCCGGGCGAGAGCAGGAGCGTCACATCCGCGCGCTCACCGACGATGGCGCGGGCAAAGTCGTAATAGGGGAAAAGCGTCGCGACGATCTGGATTTTGCCGTCGTCCGCCTTTTCCACAGGCACGGTGCAGGCGCAGAGCGAAAATGCCAGCACGAGCGCTAAAAATAGCGAAGCAATGCGTTTCATGCGCCCTCCTGACACTCACGGCACAGGCCGTAGAACATCGTCTTGCGGGGGTTGATATCGAACCCATGCTCGCGCTCCAGATGCTCATAGAGCGGGGCGAGCTGATGGCAGTCGAGATGCACGATGCGCCCGCAGCGCTCGCACTTGAAAAGGCAGCAGTCTGTTGCACAGCCGTGGGTGCAGAACTGATAGTACGCGCCCTCGTCCGTCGTGACCTTGTGGACGCTGCCCTGCCGCTCGAGCTTTTCAAGCTGCCGGTACACCGTCGCGATGCCGATGTGCTCGCCCTGCTCGCGCAGCGCGTCGACAATGGCCGCGGCGCTGACGGGGGAGTCTGCGCGCTCGGAGAGACAGTCGAGCACCGCCTTTTGCTGCTTGGTGGTATAGGTCGCCATGCTGACCTCCTGAATATGAAAATGAAAATCAATTTCAAATTATAGTCAAAATCAGAGAACTGTCAAGTATTTTCAGGGAAACTTTTATTGCCTTTCCCGCGTCAAAATGGTAGAGTAAGGACGAAAGACCGGACTTGCGGGCGATGACGCCCGGCGGAAAGGAGCTCACACAGAATGAAAAAAGGACTTGCCGCGCTGCTGGCGCTCATGCTGGTGCTGAGTCTTGCGGGCTGCGGAAAGAAAAACGATACGGACGCTCCCAGCGATGACGATGCCATCCCCGAGACGCCGATCAAGCTTGAGACGCTGCACGTCGAATTTGTCAAGGGCGAGCGGGACGTGGATGACCTGCTCGCGCTCAAGGATATGCTGCCGCTGGTCGCTGCGCTCAGCGAAAGAAACGTCGAAGTCGGGAGCGCCGCCGTCACTTTCGGCACGAGCGCGGACGCGACGGCGCAGGCGCTTGCGGACGGCAGCGTGGACGTCGCGTTTCTGCCGCTCACGGCCTGCTTTGACCATGAGGATACGATCACCCTCGCGCTGGTGCAGGACGCGGACGACGGGACCGCCATCGAGGACCGCGAAGCTATCGCCGTCACGAAGAAGAACAAGACCGTTGCGACGGACGGCTTCCTTGCAGCGCTCCGCGGCGCGGTGGAGGATATATGCGCGAGCGACGAGGGAAGCGCTGCGCTGCGTCTCTATCAGTACGGCGAGACGCACGGCTATACGGCGGCGGACTTTGCCGATCTCGGCGAGGAACGCGCGGCATACGAAAAGGAACAGTCCGCCGCGGCGGACTGATGCCATAAACAAAAAGCACGATACAGCAAAGCGAAAAGGAGAACGACAGATGGACAACTTTTTCTACCACGTGCCCACGGATATTTACTTCGGCAAGGGCCAGATCGAGCACCTCGGTGCGCGCATGGCGCAGCTGAGCAAAAATGTGCTGCTCGTCTACGGCGGCGGCAGCATCAAGCGCAGCGGGCTCTATGATGCGGTCGTTGGCCAGCTCGAGGGCGCGGGCGTTTCGTTTGTGGAGCTTTCGGGCGTGGAGCCCAACCCGCGCATCACGTCGGTGCGCCGCGGCGTGGAGCTCTGCCGCGAGCACGGACTGACGGCGGTGCTGGCCGTCGGCGGCGGCAGCACGATCGACTGCGCGAAGATGGTCGCGGCCGGCGTGTGCTACGAGGGCGACGCCTGGGACCTGGTGCTCGACCGCAAGAAGCTTGTGGCGGCACTGCCCATCGCGGCGGTGCTGACGAACGCGGCCACCGGTTCGGAGATGGACGGCTTTGCCGTGATCTCCGACATGGAGAAGAACGAAAAGTGGGGCAGCGGCAACGACCACACCAAGCCCGTTTTCTCCATCCTCGACCCGACATATAGCATGTCGCTGCCCGCGTATCAGACCGCGAGCGGCGCATCGGATATCATGAGCCACACGTTTGAAAATTATTTCAACCGCACGAAGGGCGCGTACCTCCAGTCCCGTCTTGCCGAGGGTGTGCTGAAGACCTGCATCCACTATACGCCCATCGCCCTCGCCGAGCCGGACAACTACGAGGCGCGCGCGAACCTGATGTGGGCCTCGAGCCTCGCCATCAACGGCCTTTTGAGCTGCGGGGAGAGCACGGCCTGGTCGGTGCACGCCATCGAGCACGAGCTGAGTGCCTTCTATGATATCACGCATGGCGCGGGCCTTGCGCTGCTCACGCCCTATTGGATGGAGTACGTGCTGCACGAGGACAACGCGTGGAAGTTCGCCGAGTACGGCGTGAACGTATGGGGCATCGAGGAGCAGCGCGCACCGATGGAGATCGCACGCGCGGCCATCGGCAAAACGCGTGAGTTCTTCACCTCCATCGGGATGCCCGCGCACCTGCGCGAGCTGAACATCGACGACACGCACTTTGACGTCATGTCCGAGAAAGCCGCGAACGGCGGCCTTGCGAACGGCTTTGTGCCGCTTGCAAAGGAGGACGTGCTGAAGATCCTGCGCATGGCGCTGTAATTATTTCGCCTCATTTGCCGCCCGCAGGCGGCAAATGAAATGAGATCATAAATCGCCGCGACAAGTGCGCGGCGATTTATTCTTCTCGGCCCGCAAGTGTGGAATTTGCCCGCCAAGGCGGGCAAATTATGCGCGCGGCGGGCTGTGATCTCATCAAAATAAAAGGAACCGTCCCATTTGGGACGGTTCCTTTTATTTTGAGTTATCTTACTCGTAGATGGGGAACTTCTGGGTCAGGGCGACGACGGCGTCCTGAGCTTCCTTCTTGTTGCCCTCGAAGTCGCGGGCGATCATGCCCATGATCTTCGCGATCTGCTTCATTTCCTCTTCCTTCAGGCCGCGGGTGGTGGCAGCGGGGGTGCCGACGCGGATACCGGAGGTGACGAACGGCTTCTCGGGGTCGTTGGGGATGGAGTTCTTGTTGACGGTGATGAAGCACTCATCCAGACGGTGCTCGATCTCCTTACCGGTGATGTTGAAGTTGCGGACATCGACGAGCATCAGGTGGTTGTCAGTGCCGTTGGAGACCAGGCGGAAGCCTTCGGCCTTCAGGCCCTCAGCGAGGACCGCGGCGTTCTTGACGACCTGCTCACCGTAGGCCTTGAACTCGGGCTTGAGCGCCTCGCCGAAGCAGATGGCCTTGGCAGCGATGATGTGCTCGAGCGGGCCGCCCTGGGTGCCGGGGAACACGGCGGAGTCGATCTTCTTGGCGAGGTTGATGGTCTCCATCTCGCCGGTCTCGATGTTCTTCTTGGTGATCTCGTTCTTGCAGAGGATCATGCCGCCGCGGGGACCGCGCAGGGTCTTGTGGGTGGTGGTGGTGACAACGTCGGCATAGGGCACGGGATTCTGGTGCACGCCGGCAGCGACGAGGCCCGCGATGTGCGCCATATCGACCATGAGATAAGCGCCGACGGAATCGGCAATCTCGCGGAACTTGGCGAAGTCGATCTTGCGGGGATAGGCAGAGGCGCCGGCCAGGATCATCTTGGGCTTGCACTCCTGCGCGATGCGGTAGATCTCATCATAGTCGAGCTGCTCGGTCTCGTCATTGAGGGAGTAGGGAACCTGATGGAAGTACTGACCGGAGATGTTGACCGGGCTGCCGTGGGACAGATGGCCGCCGTGGGCGAGATTCATGCCCATGTAGGTGTCGCCGGGCTGGAGCATGGCCTTGAACGCGGCGAGGTTGGCGGAAGCGCCGGAGTGGGGCTGAACGTTGGCGTGCTCGGCGCCGAAGAGCTTGCAGGCGCGCTGACGGGCGATCTCCTCGGTTTCGTCGACGCAGTAGCAGCCGCCGTAGTAACGCTTGCCGGGATAGCCCTCGGCGTACTTGTTGGTAAGGCACGTGCCCATCGCCATCATGACGGCGGGGGAGACGATGTTTTCGGAAGCGATCAGCTCGATGTTGCGCTGCTGACGATGATATTCCTTCTCAATGGTGGCGCCGACTTCGGGGTCATACTGGGACAGGAATTCCATGGTTTCTTTGATCATGGTGTGGTATCCTCCTAAGTATTTAGATGTATCTACCGTTGGCGAGCCTGCGGAGCGCAGGTTCCACGCGGTGCTCTCTACCCCTTAGAATAGCAAAAAAGAGTTGGTGCGTCAAGAATAAGTGACCAATGCGGAAGGTGATTTTATTCAGAAAAAATGATGAATCGCCTAAAAAAGGCAAAAGTGCGCAAAGAGAGACGGAAAATGATTGACAAGTGCTGTGCGGTCTGCTATGTTGAGCGTGCAGCCAAGAGAGAAAGGGCTGCACCGGCAGAGTAGGAAGCCATGTGTTTACGCGAAGAGCGAACAGTGCCGCTGGGATGGGAAGTTGCCCACGGACGAAAAACCCATGGTTTGCAGTATGGCTTCCGCATCCGCTTGCCACTCAGACGAGAGCATTGTGAGGCCTCTCCTCCGTGTGGTTCCTGCCATCCGGAGGGAGAGGTGTTTTCTTTTTCCCGGATCAAGCCGTTCCGCACGGCGCACCGCCGAGGCGGAGCATATGATTTTTGAAAAGGAGGTCCTCACAATGTCCCTTCAGATCGAAGCGCTTTCCCCCATCATGTGGACGATCATCATCGCGGTCGCCCTCATCCTCATCGCCGCCGTCATCTTCACATGGAAGTCCTCGACGATGTCCACGCGCAAGCTCGTCACCATCGCGATGCTCACGGCGGTCTACGTTGTGCTGAATTTTGCCGGCACGGTGCGGCTCGGCTGGATCAACATCTCTGTTGCGTCGCTCCCCGTCATCGTGGGCGCGATGCTCTATGGTCCGCTCGGCGGCCTGCTGGTGGGACTTCTCGGTGCGTTTATGGGCCAGCTGCTTACCTACGGTGTGACCGCGACCACCATCCTGTGGATCCTGCCGCAGGCGGCACGCGGCCTGCTCGTCGGCCTCTACGCCAAGCACTGCGGCTACAGCTTCAGCCGCGGACAGCTTACCGCAGCGCTGATCGGAACGGCGCTGGTCGTGACCGCGCTCAACACGGGAGCGATGTATATCGACAGCGTGATCTATAACTATTACAACTACGCCTATGTCTTCGGCGGCCTGGTGGTGCGCGTCATCTCGGGCGCTGCAACGGCGGTGCTGATGGTCTTCGTGGCCCCTCCGGTCGTGAATCTGCTCAACCGCTCGCTCGACACCGTGCGCACGGCACAGTAAAAAAATATTCAAAAAGAGGGACGCAGTTTTCAACTGCGTCCCTCTTTTTGAGACCATCGAAGAAGTGGCGCCGCCACTTCTTCGAGAAGGATTCGCTGCGTTTTGTGCCTCGCGAGGCTCGACACGCACTCCGCGCAAAGAGTAAATCGCCACGCACGTGGAAATCGGCGAAGCGCCGCCGGTGGCGGATAAAGCGAGCCGGTTTCGAGGAAGCGGCACGATTGGCGCGCCCGAAGGGGCGGGAATCGTAATGCCGCGACGGTGACGCGGCGATTTTTATTTCTGATCGTTTTCGATGAGCGACAATAGGGTCTGCTCGAAGCCGTACTGCTCGCGCAGGCGGCGGGCTTCGGCGAGCTTTTTTGTGCCGCGCTTTCCCGTGCGGCGGCAGCGCAGCATCAGATTTTTCGGCGAGTGGGCGAAGTCGATGAACTCGATGACGTCGACATCGTAGCCCTCGTCCTCTAAAACGGCGGCGCGGATGGCGTCGGTCAGCAGCGCCGAGAAACGCTCCTGAAACAGCCCGTGGGAGAGGAGCAGGTCAAAGTCGCCGCCCTTTTGAATGGTCTTGTTGACCTCGTGCTGGCAGCAGGGGACGGAGAAGATGTGCTCCACGCCGCGCGAGACGGCGTAGTGCAGGGCGTAGTCGGTCGCAGTGTCACAGGCGTGGAGGGTGACGAGCATATCGATGTGCTCATCGTAGAGCACGTCGCGCATCACGTCGGCGACGACAAAGCGCAGACCATCGTAGCCATAGCGCGCAGCGACAGCGTTGCAGTGTTCGACCACGTCCTCTTTTAAGTCGTAGCCGATGATCTTCGCGCGAACGCCGCGCTTGACGGCGAAATAGTAGTAGAGCACGAACGTGAGGTACGATTTCCCGCAGCCAAAGTCGAGAATGGTGATCTCGTCGCGCCCGTAGGAGCGGAAGGCGTCATCCACAAGCTCAATGAAGCGGTTGATCTGCTTATATTTGTCGTACTTTGCCTTGACGATCTTGAACTCAGGCGTGAAGACGCCGAGATCGACGAGGGCGGGGATGTTCTCGCCCTCCTGCAAAATATATTCCTTCTTGCGGTTGTGCGAGGGCGCGGCGGCGCGGGACGCGCCGGACTTCGCCGTGGTTTTTCGGTTTACGCATTATCAGCAATGCCGTAGGGATTGCTATCAGCATGCCGTAAAATATATTATTTGATATCAACTGGAAAGTGATTTGCAATGGAGTCAGTGCTGCCACCATATCAAAGGCTTCCTGCAATTGGTCGATAGAAGGTAAAAGTTCTGCTTGGGCAGTTGTCTTGAATTGGTTAATCATATTCTGATAGAATTCAAAAACAAAACCGCCGTCAATGAAATGGAAATAGATATAATGGACTACTGCTACGAATAGGGATGCGAACATATACATAAATATTGTAAACAGCAATGCTTTCCCAAAGCTGATTGCATTGTTGCAATAACGTTCTCTGTATTTTTTAGCAAAAATATAGCCCAAAATAGGGACACCTAATGTAAGTACAATAAACAGGAGTAATAGGAAAGGTATTCTCAGTCCTAAAGGAAAAAGCATGAACTTAAAGGACCAAAGCAGTCCCATGCCCGTGCCATAGCGCATTGCGCATTCTTGAAGAGTTGGTTTACGTTCAGTCATTCTTTATTGATAAGTGCACAAAATTAATAAGTCTACAAAAGTACGGCTTTTATTAAGAATACATGCTATATTTAGGGGTGAAAAATGTATTTTTTCTGCTAAAATCAAAAAAAAGTGCATGAGAGTATTGCAGTTTCAAAAAATATATCTACCTTTGCACTCGCAAAACAAAAATGGGTAAGTC
>OGZW01000499.1_pt1 | contig 31062 bp, 35 predicted proteins | sample 1577001 | NCBI WGS metagenome assembly OGZW01 (sample SAMEA3541519, study PRJEB24748) | human gut metagenome | biome: human gut; feature: human-associated habitat; material: faeces | place: China | collected 2012 | reverse complement strand
GCGGCAACCGCACCAAGTATCGTGTCATCGACTTCAAGCGTCAGAAGACCGATATCCCCGCTACCGTCAAGACTCTCGAGTACGATCCGAACCGCAGCGCATTCATCGCTCTGGTCGAGTACACCGATGGCGTCAAGAGCTACATCATCGCTCCTGACGGCCTGAAGGTCGGCGATGTGATCCTGAGCGGCAAGGGTGCCGACAGGTTTCTATAGCTTGCATGGAAATCATATCGACCGGTTTTTCAAGTCGATCAGACAGAGCCAAATGTGCTTGCTCAAATTGCAGCAGGCCATGAATGTTGCGAGCATCGATCACAATGTCAATGTCGCTGTCTGTGTTGGCTTCTCCACGTGCATAAGAGCCGAAAAGATAGATGATAGGAATTGCAAACTCTTGGCCAAAATCTCTTAGAGCAGAAAGAAGCTCATCTTTGGCATAGATTTTCTTTGCGTATTTATCCATGGATACCACCTTCCTTGCATTGTCTCAATTATACATGGGTTTTGCCGGGGCTTCAATACAAAAAGCGGAAGTACTTCCGCTTTTTGAGCAATTCTGTTTTAGGGGGTATGAAGGTCTCTTTTGTTTGGCATCAATGTAAAAATGGCAAAGTCACGCTCTGTAAGGTCAAAACTTGCATCAATAAATCCAGTTCTTCTTTGAAGTTCAAAAACGTCAGCAAACCATTCAAAGATTGGGTAACGAGTGCGAACAATTTTCTTGTCGTAGACATCATAGTATTCTCAAATCCAAGGTTCTTCAGCACCATGGATACGTTGATTCCCTTTCCACCGGGGAAAATAATCTCTTCCGTGGTGCGGTTAACCATCCCACAGGTAAACTTCGGAACGGTCACAATGTAATCTAAAGACGGATTAAATGTTAACGTATAGATCATCACCTAAGATCTCCTCTCACTCGATATTGATGATATTGGAACAATCCTTGTATATTTCCTGTTTTAACTCTGTCGTAATCACAGTTGCTTTCTCAAACGGCGCGAACGTCACGCTCGATATCTGGGAAAACTTGCTCTCATCCGCCAGAATGTAACAGTCCCTGCAATTCTCCATGGATTTCCGTTTTACCATCGCCTCTTTTAACTCCGGTGTGGAAAATCCCCTCTGCCGGCTGACACCGTTGGCTCCCCAGAAGCCTTTCGTAAAATTGTATTTATCCAGTGTAAAAACGGCTTCCTCACCGACGATAGCCTCTGTCACCGCCTTGAACTCGCCGCCCAGAATATAGACCTTGCATCCATGCTCTGCCAGCTTTTTCGCGTGACCGATGGCGTTCGTCACAAACACCGCCTGACGGTTTGCAATGTAATCAATCATCCGCTCCGTCGTCGTACCTGCATCGATATAAACAAAATCTTCGGCAGTAATCAGTCCTGCCGCATAGCGTGCGATCTTATCCTTTGCCTCCCGGTTCTGCTCCTTGCGGTGAACCACTTCATCATCGATGGTACTGTAGACCGTATTCTTTAAAATCGCTCCGCCGTGTACCTTGACAAGCTGGCCGTTTGCATCCAGCGTATTCAGGTCTCTTCGCACAGTGGATTCAGAAGCGTCAAGTTCCGTCATCAGCTGCTGAACCGTCACACTCCCCATACGTTCCAGTATGGACAAAATCTTTGCAAATCTTTCCTCTGTCAGCATAATTTATTCTCCGTTTTCCGTCATATTCGTTCAAAATCGTTCATCTCTATAGTTGCATTATATTTCCGTTTCCAGTCACAGTCAATCATTTTCCGTCAAAATCGTTCACAAAAATCGTCATCGAAATTTGTATAAAACACACAAATAAAAAGAAGGCTGACTTCTTCACGAAATCATCCTTCCTCACAAAATTAGTATCTCATATTGCCCTCCCGTAGCGGCGGATTGCCCCCCGGATCTCCTCCTCCGTCACCCGCACAAGCTCGGTGTTGCGCGTCCGGTACTCGCGCATCACGTCAAACGGCCGGCTCGCCAGATAGCACCGCAGTGCCATCAGCACCGCACTGTGCGTCACAACAAGCACATCGTCCTTCTCGCACGTCAGAATCTGTTCCAGCGCAGCCAGCGTGCGCCGCAACACCTCGTTATAGCACTCTCCTCCCGGCGTATGGCAGAACCTCCTGTGGGTATCCCAGATGTGATGCCGCTCTGCTTCCGTCTCCCTTATCTCATCCCAGTTCCTGCCTTCCCAGTCTCCCAGATCCATCTCTCGCAGATCCCAGAGCCGGATGCAGTCAATGCCCAGCGCCTCCGCGGAAAAACGCGTAATAGTGTATGATGCATATGTATGTAATCAAATAATGTATATATAGGAAGATGAGGATTAAAATGAAAAAAACGAAGAAAAAAAACAGACGGATCGTTCCAAAGGTGCTCTTTGGACTTGCTCTGTGTGCCAGCATATTTGCCGGCTTCTGGATTGCCCGGACACAGATCGTATTCAGCTCTGTCAATCAAAATAAGGACAATGCCTTCAAGGAGGTTAAACTCCCGAAGGGCAATTACAAGAGTGATAACAACATCGTAAATATTCTGGTCATCGGTAATGATTACCGTAAGGAGACCGGATATACAGCAGCAGGGCTTCCTGATGTTATTATGATCGCCACACTGGATAAAAAGCACAAAAATCTTAAGCTGACTTCTCTGTTGCGTGATCAGATCGTTGAGATCCCCGGACATGGTCAGAACCGTCTGAATTCATGCTTCGGCTATGGAGAAGATGGTCCGACACTTCTTTATAAGACCATTGCACAGAACTTTAATATCAAGCTTGACGGCTATGTAGAAGTAGGCTTTGATGCGGTAAAGGCCATTGTCAACGCCGTAGGAGGAGTGGATATCGAGCTTACAGAATCGGAGGCCGCATATCTGAATGCCACCAATTACATCCGTCCTGCCAAATACCGCAATGTGAAGGCAGGCAAGCACACCTTAAACGGAGCACAGGCTCTCGGTTACAGCCGTATCCGTAAAACCGCCAAAGGAATTACCCCTGTCACACCAAACGGCAAAATGGACGATTACGGTCGTACATGGCGTCAGAGAAATGTCATTAACGCTATCTTCAATAAGGCAAAAGGGACCTCCCTGCCAAAGCTTATGGACTTGGCACAGACCATTCTCAGCAAATATGTGACCACAGATCTTAGCAGTCAGGATATCATCGGATATATGAAGGATGTAGTTATGATGGGAACGATGGAGATTTATCAGCTGCAGATTCCGATGGATAATTATTTTACGACGCAGAGAGATTATTATGCACCGGGTTCCACCACAAACCTCGGTTCTGTCATCCTACCGGATATGACAGCCAATACCGCTGCATTAAATGATTTTATCTTTAAATATAAAGGCACAGAAGGGCAGGAGTATACCTATACTTCCGGCAGCGGAACCACCACACCGGCACAATAGACACAAAAAGGGCAAAACAGTGTTTTTGCCCTTTTTATATAAAATTTTCCTCTACAATTTATTTTCAAAATATTCTCAATCAATCCCGTTTTTTGTACACTATCTCTTGCATATTTCTCAGGTATCATGTAAAATATATAAGTATTTATTGCAAAAACTATAAGATAAATGTGAGGATTACATATGTGGGTTAAAAGAGTACTTTATGTAGTAGCACTGATTGTCAGCGGTGCACTGGGATTCGTAGCCGCCAAAGGGCAGGTAGCTGTATTGGATACCCTTGATGTGGTGCAGAGAGATTATGATACCTCTTTATCAAAGGTAGATCTGTCCGGTATCCGGGTCAATTCCGATGACAATATTGTCAATGTACTTCTGGTGGGAAATGACTACCGAAAGGAGAATGGTTATGCTGCCGCCGGTCTGACCGATACCATGCTGATCGCTACATTGGATATGAAGCACGGCACATTAAAGCTCACAACACTGATGCGTGATATGCTGGTAGAGATTCCGGATCATGGCAGCAATAAGTTAAATTCCGCCAATACCTTTGGTGGAATCGAGCTTCTTTATAAAACGATTGCACAGAATTTTAACATCCAGTTAGATGGATACGTTGAAGTCAGCTTTGATGCATTTAAAACCATCGTCAATGATGTCGGCGGTGTGGAGATCGAGCTCACAGAATCTGAAGCTGCATATCTGAATGCCACTAACTATATCCGTCCCGCCAAGTACCGCAATGTAAAAGCTGGAAAACACACGCTGAACGGAGCACAGGCTCTTGGTTACTGCCGTATCCGTAAATATGCAAAAGGTATTCAGCCGGTGACACCGACCGGCCAGATTGATGATTACGGCCGTACCTGGCGTCAGAGAAATGCCATTACCAGTATTTTCAATAAGGTCAAGAAAATGCCAATGTCCAAATGGCTGGACATTGCAAAAGATGTCCTGAAAAAGAATGTAAAAACCGATCTGACCAACAAACAGATCATTAATTATATTAAGGATGTCGTTATGATGGGTACCACTACGATCCATCAGCTGCAGATTCCTGTGAATCCATACTTCTCCGGTGGAAATGTTCCGGGTGTTGGCTCCTGTCTTTCTATCCAGAAGGAGTATCAGGCAGATGCCATTAACCAGTTTATTTTTAAGTATAATGGTAAAAACGGAGAGTTCGAGTATACTCCGTCCAGTGATGTCAGTGGTTACTCCGACAGCAGTGCGACCGTTTCTCCGTCTCCGGCACAATAATACAGACCATGAATATACAAAGATGAGACAATATCAAAAAGAAATCCAACGCAGTTTTCTGCATGGATTTCCTTTTTGAGTGTATCGGAAAATGCCATATATCAATGATTGATTCTTTGTAATATTAAGCAACAAACCATCGTTTAAGAAGCTTTCCCAGGCAGTCGGTATATGTTGCCTTTGGCACATTTCTGGCAGCATAGACCGGGATTTCTTCCAGAGTCTGGTTATTCATTGTATAAACAATTCTGCCGATCATATCCCCCTTCCGGATCGGTGCCGTAAGATCCTTTTTATACTCAATCCGACGTTCGATCTGATCTCCGGATTCCCCTTTGCACAGGGTGTAAGAAAAATCCTTTGATATATACGGAATTACCGTTTCTGATACACCATTTTTGACCGGAATCGCAGGCAGCTTCAAAGCCGTAGTCTGATCCTCAAAACCGGTACAGTTCGCAAAACCGTAATCCAGCAGAGATGCAGCCTGACTAAAACGGATCTTGGGATCCGGAGCCGCCATCACGACTGCTGTAAGGCTCACAGCCGCACGGGATGCTGTCGCTGAAAGGCAGTATTTTGCCTTTGATGTGGAACCGGTTTTTAATCCCGTGATTCCCTGATATGTCCGGATCAGCTTATTGGTATTGGTCAGTCCAAACTGTGTGTCCCCCTTTTTGGTTGAATGGGTGATCTCATCCATCCAGATGGTAGAGTAGTAGCTGATCTGCGGATAGCCGGAGATCAATGCCCGTGACATCAACGCCACATCATACGCACTGCTGTAATGACCACTTTCAATGGAATCATCCAGACCATTGCAATTCATAAAATGCGTATGCTTCATCCCCAGTTCCTTTGCCTTATGGTTCATCTGGTCCACAAAGGCCTGCTCGGAGCCTGCAACATATTCCGCCATGGCAACAGCCGCATCATTGGCACTTGCCACACTGATACATTTGATCATGGTATCCACCGTCTGCGTCTCCCCCGGTTCCAGAAACACCTGTGAGCCTCCCATGGACGCTGCATATTCGCTGACAGAAACAGCATCCTCCAGATGGATCTGTCCCTTTTCCAGCGCATCAAAGATCAGCAGCAGAGTCATGATCTTTGTAATACTGGCAGGAATCAGTTCTTTGTCTTTTTCCTTCTCATATAAGATACGCCCGCTGCTGTTTTCGATCAAAACTGCGGACTGCGCAGTAATATCCATCGTATTATTTTCTTCGGCCTTCTTTTCCTCCTGTGCATAAACCGTCACATTATGTATTGGATCTCCCAGGCTGCCGGCAAACAGCAGCACTGCTAAAAACAGGGCAAACGCTTTTTGATACTTCATAGGAAACCTCATATCTCCTTCAATTACCATAATATATTGTACAAAATGCAGGATTATTCCAAAAAGTGTTTGGCAACCGCCACATCTTCGTTTATAATAGGTATGAAAAACCCAAAGAAAGGCATGGTAATAAATATGACAAGTAAAGAACGGGCAGAGTTAAAATCCCAGGCAATGACAATGGACAGCATCTTCCAGATTGGCAAGGCAAGTCTGACACCCCAGATGACCCAGGCGATCCGTGATGCACTCCACGCCAGAGAGCTGATCAAAATATCCGTATTAAAAAACTGTACAGATGATCCAAAAGAGCTTGCACGGATTCTGGCAGAGCGTACCGGCTCCCAGGTAGTTCAGGTCATTGGCAAGAAAATTGTCTTATATAAATTAAATCCCGAAAAGGAAAAGAAAAGAAGGGATGCTGCCAAAAAATGAGTCAGATCGGTATTATGGGAGGCACCTTTAATCCCATTCATAATGCTCATCTGACCATGGCTATGGCTGCATATGAGCAGGCAGGACTTGACCGGATCTGGTTTATGCCATCCAAAAATCCCCCTCATAAAAACTCCTCCGAAATTATTTCTGAGGAGCACCGCAGTAATATGATCAAACAGGCGATCAAAGACACACCTTATTTTGCATTTTCAGATTTTGAGCTGCGCCATGAGGGAACAACCTACACGGCTCAAACTCTGAAACGGCTGCAAAAAACATATCCTGATCACCGGTTTTATTTTCTGATGGGCGGAGATTCCCTGTTTGAACTGGAAACCTGGTATCACCCGGAAATGATCATGAAAATGACAACGATCCTGGCATTTTCCCGAAACGGAGAAACCATGCAGCAGATGTATGAAAGAGCGGCTTACCTGACCAACAATTATCAGGCAGATATCCGGATTCTTTCTATGCCGGATATGCCCATCAGCTCCAGTCTGATCCGCAGCCGGATCTTGTCCGGTCTATCGGTGAGCCAGATGATTCCTCCCGACGTGGAGAAGTATATTTTCAAAGAAAATTTATATACTACAAAGGAAGTGTAAGCACATGCTGGATAATGAGCAACTGGAGCAGATTCAGAAAAAGCTCCAAAAAAATATAACTTCTAAAAGATACTGCCATACTATTGGCGTAATGCACACCTCAATTTCCATGGCCATGCGATATGGTGCTGATCTGCAGCAGGCGGCTCTGGCCGGTTTACTGCATGACTGTGCCAAATGCCTTGACGATAAGGAAATGCTGCGCCAGTGTGATAAATACGATATTCCATGCAATAAAACAGAAAAAAAGCAGCCTTATCTGCTTCACGCAAAGCTTGGAGCCTGCTATGCTGCCCAAAAATACGGAGTGGAAGAGGACGCCGTCTGCAGTGCCATACGTTATCATACTACGGGACGTCCCGGTATGAGCCTGTTGGAAGCAATCGTATTTACCGCGGATTATATTGAGCCAAACCGCAAAATGCTGGAGCATCTGCCGGTCATCCGTAAAATGGCCTTTATTGATCTGGAGGAAGCCGTCTATATGATCCTACGGGATACCGTAGAGTACCTCGGAAAAGGCGATAAAGAAAAAACCGATCAGATCGAGCATCACACACTGGAAGCATATGATTACTATAAACGACTGCACGAAAAAAAGCGCGGAGACTCATAATTACAGCACAGAAAGGAAAATTCTATGGAACAGTCAAAGAAAATGGCATTAACCGCTTATGAAGCATTAGATGAAAAAAAAGCCGAGGAGATTAAAGTTATTGGAATCGGCGAGATCTCCATTTTGGCGGATTATTTTATCATCGCAGGAGGAGGAAGCAAACCGCAGTTGCAGGCTATGATCAATAATGTGCAGGAAAAAATGCACGAAGCCGGCTTTGATGTGAAACGGATCGAGGGGAACCGGGACAGTAGCTGGATCCTGATGGATTACGGCGATCTGGTGGTTCACCTGTTCAACCGAGATGACCGCCTGTTCTATGATCTGGAGCATATCTGGTCCGACGGAAAACAGATCGATATTCGGGAACTGCGCTAAGAACATTTGTTTGACAAAAAAACTTACTTGTGATATCCTAATAAAAAGAACTTGTGTTTGCATCTTTTTATCTTGAATACTAGAAAAGGAGACCCCTGCTGTGGAAAAAGGAAGAATATCACCGAAACAATTAGAAATATTGGAATATATCAAATCAGAAATATTAAATCGCGGATACCCGCCGGCTGTCCGTGAAATTTGTGAGGCTGTTCATCTGAAATCAACCTCCTCCGTTCATTCTCACCTGGAGACTCTTGAGAAAAACGGCTATATCCGCCGGGATCCTACGAAACCCCGCGCTATCGAGATCGTAGATGATGATTTTAATCTTGTGCGCCGGGAGATCGTAAATGTTCCCCTGATCGGAAATGTTGCTGCCGGAGAACCAATCTTCGCAGAGCAGAACATCGAGGGATATTTTCCGCTTCTGGCAGATGATATGCCATCTGGAGAGGCTTTTATGCTGAAGGTCAAAGGAGAGAGTATGATCAATGTTGGTATTTATGACGGAGATCATATCATTGTACATAAGCAGAACACAGCCCGCAATGGAGATCTGGTGGTCGCACTGGTTGACGATTCCGCTACAGTAAAGACTTTTTACAAAGAGAAAGGTCATTTCCGTTTACAGCCGGAAAACGATACGATGGAACCGATCATTGTCAATGAAGTGGAGATTCTTGGAACCGTTGCCGGTTTATACCGCAGATATTAGAGAGATCGATCAAAGCCTGATCACGTTTGATGTACCGTGATCAGGCTTTTTTGTATATAATAAACTTATCAGAACTTTTGTTCGATTTTCTATTGACAAACATCTGTTCGCGTGCTATATTAATATCACAGAACAGATGTTTGTATTTGTTTTTTAACATTACATAGGATTTTATCGAATGGAGGTCATTATGATGAAAAATTACAAATTTATTGTACCATGCGTGATCATTGCTTTCCTGATGGGACTGCTCGTTATGAGTGGCATCAGCAGAATCTCAGCATCACCAGCGAGGACACAGGCTGCCAATATCCGTGAGAAACGTATCGTATCTGTTATGGTAGAGGAGAATGATAGTATCTGGTCTATTGCAAAGCGTTACTATACAGAGGAATGTGGCTCCATGAAGGATTATATTGCAGAAATTAAGAAATGTAATTCCATCACTACCGACACCATTTACGCCGGCCGTCCATTGATCCTGCCTGTCTGGGCATCCGATGCGGAGCTTCCGGATTTAGAAAAGAGTCTGTAATCCCCCCGGTTTTCCTGCAACATTCTCGATGAATGGCAGACGAAACCATTACATTCTTTTCATTATAAGATAGAATTTATTTCATCTGTTTTGAGTAAAACCTTATACACAATTATCCCCCTTTCTGCATATGAATTCTCGCTGAAACATATTTAATCCGCCAGATTATGGAACATTCCATATCCGGCGGATTTTATTTTCTCCGGATCATTTTTCTGGAATATTTCACTTTTGCCTTGAATTTGCAACATTTATTTTGTAGTATATTATGATGTGAGAAGAAAAAAGAAACGAGGGATAAATATTGAAATACTACAGTAGTTTAATTCGATTATTATTAGCCATATTGATGATCAGCATTCTTTCATTTCAGCCATATATCGCATTTGCCGAGGAAACCACAGCTACCGGAGATGTAGAGGTGGAAACCGACGAACTGGAAGATATCGACTATGATACCGATGACACCGATGGCGTCTTTTTAGATATCGACGTGATTCCGGATGATTATGACCATTCTGTTTATTCAGCCGCCCTCAGCACTGTATATCTGGAAGAGAACACAGCCGGTGGCGATCAGGAGCTTTCTCTCTTTACAGACCGTAGTATGGATTCTGAGCAGATCAAAACATCAATTGAAGAAGAAAAGGGTGTATTGACCTGCGTATTTCCAAACACATACAATGCCGTAGGAGAATTAAAAAAGGCAGTCACGAATTCCTTTGTAAAGAATATATCGATATCTAAAACAGAGAGCACTGTCACTGTAACCATCAAATATCAGTCAACCTGTATAGTTTCTACAACATATGACGAACAGGGCGTTTCCTTTACCTTTTCAAAAGCATCCTACTCCATACGCATCCATCTTCCGGAAGGAGTAACAGGAAATCAGATTACAGATATCGATTATTATTACGATCACAAATTTGTCTTGAAAATCCCAGGAAAGTGGAAGAGCTTTTATGATCAGTATCCGATTCTTCAAAGAAATAATGCAATTACCTCTTTGAAAGTTTCACAGTCCGGAAATCACACCCTGATCACTGTAAAAACATCAAGACTGCAGGGTTACAAATATGAACAGCAGGGCGATTATCTTTTTGTAAATGTCAATGATCCCCGTAAGATATACAAAAATATTGTTGTATTGGATGCCGGACATGGCGGGAAAGATTTTGGTGCCAGAAGCCGTGGAGCCAAAGAAAAAAATATCAACTTCAAAATAATATATACTCTGGCAAAAGAATATTTCAATAGTTCTGCCTCAAATGTCAAGGCATACTGGTCCCGTTACAACGATAAATTTATATCCTTATCTGCCAGAGCGCGTTTTGCCTCTGAGGTTCAGGCCGATCTCTTTGTAAGCCTCCATATGAACAGTGCGCCAAATACAAGAGCAAACGGAATGGAGGTTTATTATGCCCGCAGCAACAACGGCGTATCTTCCATGGGGCTGAAAAGTCAGACATTGGCACGCCGCATGCATGACCAGTTAGAAGAGAATCTCAGTATCCCAAGCCGTGGAGTAAAAAAAGCAGAGTTTTATGTATTGCGCCACAATACCGTTCCTGCCATTCTGATAGAGCTTGGTTTTATCTCCGGTAACAGGGATCACAACAAGATTACATCTTCCGGTTACCAGAAAAATGCAGCCAAAAACATCTACGACTGCATTTCCAATGTATTTAAATCATATCCAACCGGTCGATGATCTTTACCATTCTGATCGGATAACGTTCATTATTTTTTGCGAAGTGTAACCGCATCCGCCGCACTTCTTTTTTGCGCATCATCCATTGCCGCATAATGCTTTCGGGTGGTATTTACGTCATTATGGCCCAGAACCTCTGCTACAAGATAAATATCACCCGTCTGTTGATATAAAGCCGTGCCATAGGTGCTGCGAAGCTTATGAGGTGTAATATGCTTAAACGTCGTAATCTGGGACGTATACTCATTTACAAGATTTTCTACTCCCTGGACACTGATCCGGCGTTTTTGAATGGAATAGAAGAGGGCATGTTCATGCCCTTCTTTTGCTTTTACATGGACACGTTCCTCTTTAATATAATTCTTCAGAGCTTCTGCAACCTCTGCTCCAAAATATACATATTCCTCCTTACCGCCTTTTCGAATGATACGGATACGGTTATTCCGGAAATCCACATCCTCAACATCCAGGCCAACACATTCCGAAACACGGATACCTGTTCCTAAAAACAACGTAAATATCGCAATATTACGCAATTTATTTTTCTCATAATAAACCCTTTTCATACCAGATAAATTATCGCCGCCTCGCTCTACGAGATCCAGAAGTTCACTGACTTCCTCTGAATCCAGTCTGATAATTTCCCTATCGTGAAGCTTCGGCATATCTACAACAACCGTGGGATTATTCTTAATAAGGTCTCTTTTTTGATAATATAGAAAAAAGCTTCTCAGAGAAGAAAACTTTCGCTTAATACCTCGTTCATCATTCGTAAACACCTGATCCTCATACTTATAATACTTAAGATATTCCAGATATTCCTCAATATCAACCGGCTGCAGCTGTTCCAGATCCTGAAGCCGGATATCTGTCATCTGCGCATCATGAAACATAGGATTCTGTGCCAAAAGAAATCGGAAAAAGGTACGAATATCATATCCGTAACCAATCCGGGTCTTTGCAGTGGTCGTTGGTTCAATTCCACGAAAATAATCCCGGCAAAAAGACGGCATAGTTTTCAAAAGCTCCCGCAGTTTAACTGTATTTTGATTTGATGTGCTTTGATGATATGTTTGTATATTGGATGTTCCCATAAGTATAAACAGCTCCTTGATCGAAATTTATGCTGAAAAATGCACACTGTAATGAATCGCAAAAAATGCGATGCAGTCCATCAATCCAGTATATGTGCCTTTTTTCGGATATATTTTACCATATCCGGGTAAATGACGCAAGCTCTGTTTGAAAAACTTGAGTTTATCCAAGAGAGGTATTTTGAGAAAGACAGATACTGCTATCTGCCCTGGTTCGATATAATTTTTTGAAGCGCATTTAATTCTGATGCTCCAAGCTTTTGATTGGCCAGATAAGACTGTATAAAGTTTTCCAACGATCCATTATACATCTGATTCAGCAATGCCTTTGTTTCAATTTCCTGGATTTTTCTTTTCGTGATATTGGCACGACAGATGAAACCGGGATCTTCTCTGGTGACAGCTCCCTTGTCAATCAATCGCTTGATAACCGTATATGTCGTATTTTTTTCCCAGCCAATATACTCCTTAATGATCTTAGAAATATCTCTAGCCGCCAAAGCCTTGTTAGACCATAACAGCTCCATAACATTTAATTCACCTTCATGTAAACGTATCTCTTTCATGAATTAATCCTCCAGTTTCTTATAACCCCAAACAAAGCAGTAAACAAATCTTTTACCTATCAAAAAAGTAACTCCTTTTTCTATATCAAGCATATCATTCTACAAATGTATCGTCCTATGATAGTGCTGTAGAACATCATCAAAAACTGATATGCTTTTATTCTACTCACTTAGAAGGTTTTCGTCAACGGGAATATGTCTAAAAAATTACAGTCATTTTAATTCACTTTGCACAAAAATTAAATATATTACATTTTGTTTACAGTTTCTCTATGTTTATTGATGGTTCGTTTTTTATTCTACAAATGTGGAATCATTATTTTTAAGTATCTGTACAAGAGATTCATATTGGTTTCAACAAAGCAGATCTGTCATGTCATGTTTATTTTCATCGAGTATTCTTCCTATCCGTTTAATTATCTACTTTTGTAGACTACCAAGACGATGCAGTAGTTTTTCAAAATATTCCGGTAACGGAGCCTCGAACTCCATGTATTCTCCTGTACGTGGATGGATAAATCCCAACGTTTTGGCGTGAAGTGTCTGTCCTGTCAGGTGAAACGGACATTTTTGAGGACCATATACCTGATCCCCCAAAATCGGATGTCCAATACTCGCCATGTGTACACGGATCTGATGAGTCCGGCCGGTCTCCAGCTGACATTCCACATATGTGTATTTGTTATTTAGGTGATCCAGAATATGGTAATGCGTAACCGCTTCCTTTCCATTCTTTTCATTAATAGCCATTTTTTTGCGATCTACCGGATGACGTCCTATTTTCCCAACAACCGTGCCATCCTCTGCAAGATGACCCAATACAATGGCATGATATTTTCGCGTAATAGAATGTTCTTTCAGCTGCTGGGCAATGCACTGATGCGCCTGATCATTTTTGCAGGCCACAATTACGCCCGTGGTATCCTGATCGATACGATGAACAATTCCCGGACGCATCACACCGTTGATCCCTGACAATGAATCCCTGCAATGGTACATCAGTCCATTCACGATCGTGCCATGATAATGCCCCGGGGCCGGATGAACTACCATCTGCTTCGGTTTATTGATCACAATAACATCTTCATCCTCGTAAAGAATATCTAACGGAATATCTTCCGGTTCTATCTCAGGCTCTGTTAAGGCTGGCACATCAAATGTAACCGTGTCCCCTGTATTTACCTTATAACTCGCCTTGGATGCGGCATGATTGATCTGCACACAGCCATTTTTGATATTCTTCTGCAAAAAAGACCTGGAATAATCCGAAAGCTTTTGTGCCAGAAGCGCATCCAGGCGAACTCCTGCTTCTTCCGGTGCTACGATAAATTCAATCCTTTGTTCTGCCATAATCATACAACCAATGCCTTTCCTCGATCCACAGCTCTTTGCCCGTAGACACAGCACTGCGTAAATACTTTACTTTTTATGATATACTTCCAGATCACTTTCCTGATACACAAATCCAATCAATATAGCAAGTACAACAGCAGAAACCACCACATAACAATCCGCCACATTAAAGATTGGAAAATCAATTACCTTTGCATAAAGAAAATCGATTACATATCCGTGAACAATCCTGTCATACATATTGCCAACTGCCCCTGCCGCCAGCATAATTCCAAAAAAACGTACCGGCAGATAGTGTACCGTATCCGGTGTTTTGATCAATATATATATAATCGCCGCCAGAATAACCGCTGTCAATATCACAAGAAAAATCTGTTTGTTCTGCAATATTCCAAATGCCGCTCCATAGTTTTTAAGATATTGAAGCACAAATACGTCTCCAATTACCTTTTTGGCCTCATGTCCCTGCAGGCATGTATCTGCGGCATATTTACTCCATTGATCCAGTCCAAACAAAACAAGAAACAGAAGAATTCCTTTGATATATTTTTTCATCGTAATGATCTCCTTCCGAAAAAAACTGCCAAACCAAAGCTGGCTGCGTCTGGTCTGGCAGTATTATTCATTTATAATGTAACTCTGCTAAAAGATTACTCCTCTGCATTAATCATAGTAAAAGGATTAACCGTCTTTTCCTCCGGTTTTGCCTCTGCAGCCGGATCCTCCGGCTTTGTTACGGCAAACTCATCATCCGCAGCCGGAACATTATCAAACTCGCTTGGTGCAGTAAATAACTCACCCGGAGCCGGTGGAATTGCTCCATTCGCTGTAGGATCCACGCCACTGATACCACTGGCAAACTCATCCTCCACAGCCTTTTCTTCCTCTGCCGGAACCGGATCAGGAATCGAATATGTCATATTGTCTGCTGACCCGAAATATGTCTCATTTGTCACATAAGTTTCTGCATCATATGACTCCTGTACCGTTGGTATCTCGTCTGTTGTATTCTTTTTCTCTGCATCCAGTGCTGCCATTGCTTCTGCCGCAATCGCATCAAGATCTGCACTGACATCCGGCTCTTCGTCTTTCTTTACATCCAGCTTACTAAAGTCCGGCATTGGAACAGCATGAGGTATTACCGGCTGCTCCTCACTGACTGCACTGTCCACAGCATCCAGCTTACTAAAATCAGGCATTGGGATTTCATGAACAGCTTCTGCTGCCGTCACTGCCTCGGCGGTATCCTCAACTGGCTCTGCCTTAATCTGGGCAGGTTCTTCTGTTGCTGCCGGCACCGGATCAGGAATCGAATATGTCATATTGTCTGCTGAGCCAAAATATGTCTCATTGGTTACATAAGTTTCTGCATCATATGTCTCCTGTACCGTTGGGAGCTCATCTGTTGTTGTCGGTGGAATTTCCTTCTGCTCTGCAGGCTTCTCTGCACTTTCCTCTGCCTTTGTATCATTGTCTGCAGCTACCGTTACCGGCGTCTCAGAAGATACCGCTGCTTGTTCTACGACAGGATTCTCCTCAGCAGCTTCTGTGTTGTCTTTATTGGCAGGGACAAAATCATCATAAGAGGTTCCCAGCATACTATTTATTGAATTAAACGGATCCTCTGATGACTCCTTCTTCATTTCATTCAATGCCTCTGATGCAATCGAATCAATCTCATCAAGCTTTGACTTGATATCATCCTCTACAGGTGCTTCTTCCTTCTCCTCCTCTACAGTCTCCGGTGCTGTATATGCCACAGCCTCCTCCGCAGATACGTGAATACCGGTTGCAATATCCTCTGTAGCCGGAGTATCAATATCTAAGGATAATTTTTCTGCTTTTTCCTCTACCGGCTCCTCTGAAACCTCTGCAGAAAGACCTCCTGCAAGAATGTCATTTTCTTCTTGGACATCTTCCCTCTCCGGAGCAGTATCCTCCACCGGAAGATCTAATTCCTTTGTATGCTCCTCCATATCATCTACACTCTGCTTGGCTGCAGCCTGCTCCTCAACCATTTTTACCTGCTGGGATTCCAGAAGATCCTCCAAACCGGTAGTATTTAACTTTTCTTCCTCCTTGTCAAGCTGCTCCAGCTGCATATTTAACATATCCTTAAACTGCTGTTTATAATTATCATAACTTCCCATCAGCTTCCGTACAATATCTGTCAGCTCAGACAGCTGTTTACCGGACTCTGCAAGCTTCTCCTCTGTCTTCTCACGGGTATCGCTGATCACTTTATCAGCAGATGCTTTAGTATCTGCCATAATGCGATCTGCACGCTCTTTGGCATTATACATAATATTGTCCGCTTTTTTCTCTGCTTCCGCTACCAGATCGTCTGCCTTTCTCTGGGAATCTCTTTCCAGACGATCTGCTTTTTCCTCCGCCTCTCTGGTGACCTTTCTGGCTTTTTCCTCTGCCTCTCTGGTAACAGTCTCTGCCTTTTCCTCCGCTTCTCTGGTGACAGTTTCGGCCTTTCTCTCAGACTCTCTGGTCAATGTTTCTGCTTTCTCCTCAGACTCCTTCTTCAGTGCTGCAGCTGTCTCCTCAGACTCTTTCTTTAATGTTGCTGCTCTCTCCTCGGACTCTCTGGTCAGCTTATTTGCCTTCTCCTGTGCATCTGCCACAAGACCGTCTGCACGGGACTTTGCTTCACGAAGCATTACTTCCGCTTTTGCTCTGGACTCCTTCTCAACCTGTGCAGCAGCTGTTTTGGATGTCTCCAGTGTCTCAGACGCTGTCTGCTCCGCAAGTACCAGTGTTTTCTGCAGTGTCCCCTCCATCTGCTTATAATACTGAATACCCTCACTCAGCGTTGTAATCTTCTTTTTGAGATCACTGTTCTCCTTGTAAAGCTGTTCATAGCTGGCCTGGATCGATTCAATAAAATCATCTGTCTCCTTTTTGTTGTATCCACCCATGGTGGATTTCAGTACATGATTTTGAATGTCAATCGGTGTAAGCATACAATTTCCCTCCTCTGAAATTTATAAAATGTTCATAATACGGGAACAAAGTCCCTGTAAATAAGTCAATACCACTATCAAAAGATAGGGACAAAGATCAAACTTTGCAGTACATAATATAGAGTGCTTTATCAGCCACTGCATAGGATACCACATGGGTGTCATCAATACCGCCAGAAATCTCACAATATAATCTCCAAACGGAAATAATACCAGAAAGCTTCTTAACAAATAAAGTAGCACGACCACATCCAAGACAATGAAAAAACATTGAAAGGTATATATTATCAACTGCATGATCAGAACTCCTTATTTAATGTCGGAATCCCAAATTCATCATCTCTGGACAGCTCCAGATAGTCCCCCGAAATATCCACGCTCTCTGGCGAGAATATAAATATATATCTGGAAATCTGATGCATCTTACCGGAAATAGCAAAGATACAGCCGGAAATGAAGTCCATGATCCTCTGTGCTTCCATAATGTCAATTCCCTCCAGATTGACAACGACAGCCCGACCCTGGAGAAGCATCTCGCATGCATCCGTGGAATCCCCAAAATTCTTCGGCTTGCAGATACATACCTCCAGACCCCTGGCCGTTGTACGGATCGGTACCACCTTATTGGACGCGGTTCTTACCGAAGTGCGTCTTGGCTCCGGTGCAGGCTGTGGCTCTGGCTCGTCCTCCTCATAAGAAGATCTGCGGCTGTTCTTACGCTCAGAACGTCTCTGCCGTCTCTCCTCCTCTGCCAGAAGGCTTCTCTCCTCTGCCTCATCAATATCGTCCTCGAAATCATCCTCATAGTAATCATCATCGTAGTCCTCGTCGCCGCCGAGTCCTAATAACTGTAATAGATTCCCTAATGGATTTGCCATAACTTTACCTCCCGATGCTCCTCACATCTCTTTTATTTAATATCGTAATTTCTCTCTCCGAAAATACCGGTGCCTACACGGACGTGTGTCGCACCCTCCTCTATGGCAACCTGATAGTCACCTGTCATTCCCATAGAAAGAACACTCATATCAACATTATCAATGTTTTTTGCTCCAATGTCAACCGACAATTGCTTTAATTGACGAAAAATACTACGATTTTCTTCCGGATCCTCTACAAAAGGAGCAATCGTCATTAATCCTTTAATATGCAAATGCTCCAGTCTGGAAATCTGCTGTACCAACGCCAGGGTATCCTCCAGCTTCAGACCAAATTTTGACTCTTCCTGTGCCACATTCACCTCAACCAGAATATCAGCCTCCGTGTCTCTTTTCACACATTCTTTCTCAATCGCTTCCGCCAGATGAAGAGAATCCACCGAATGGATCAGGCAGGCCCTGTCAATGATATATTTAATCTTATTGGTCTGCAGATGTCCGATAAAATGCCATCTGATATCCTTCGGAAGCACCTCATATTTTTCCTTTAATTCCTGCGCTTTATTTTCTCCAAACTCTCTTTTGCCGTACTCATACGCCTCTTCGATCATCTCCACCGGCTTTGTTTTGCTGACACTGATCAATGTCACCTCCGACAAATCTCTGCCGGCTCTCAGGCATGCCTGACGAATATTCTCCTCTACGATCTTTAAATTATCTTTAACCATCTTCTGTCCTCCCCTGCGATGTTAGTAAATAATATCATCCTCCCGGATCACCTTTGGATCCAGAATAATATGGTCATATGCGGATAAACCGCCGGATGTATTCTTTTTTATAATGCAGTATTCATTATTTTGATACGATATCTCTACCGGACGAAACTCGCAATAGCCTTTATTGCAGCAATACACTCCATCCAGTTTTTCTGTTTCCGACAGCCGGAACAGACTGGAACCCAGAGTATCTGTGGAAATCTCTGTTCCCGCTTTAAAATCATCCGCAGGAATATAACAATATTTTTCTTTCTTTTCCTCTCCCTCAGCCTGGCTTGTCCCATCATCAAAGGAAAGAATCGTTGTATCACACGGCTCATAATCCACGAACCCGTTCTTTTTATATACAGCCTTCACTATTGTATCTCCACTCTGTCCCGTAACCACATAATCTGCCGGTATCTTATAAAATTCCTTCTGCAAAATTGATGATTTGGGGATCTTGAGACCTGCCTCATCATTCATCTTGATCTCCAGATCAAGATAACGGTTATTGATGTACTGAATCATGTATCGTTTAAGATCTATCCGGGCATAATAACCGCCATCCATGGTAAAAGTCGTAACCTGCGGTGTTACCTTTGCCTGAATCTTTTTCAGAGTAACCGTCACCATCTTTTCCTGCTGAATATTTTTAAACTGTTCTTTGGACAAGGGAAAAACAACAGACCAGCTTTCATTGGTCACCAGACGATAAATCGGTGATCCCGCTTTGACAGATTCTGTCTTTCTTAACTGTTTCGGATCATCTGAGGTGTTTTCAAAGGTTTTCGCCGTGATCGTATTCATATCCAAATTTTCCAGCCCATCAGAGGTGTAGGATACAATGCCACTTTCCCCTGCGCTGCCAAACTGAAAAGAACTCTCTCCTCCCTGCTCCTTTAAAATCTTCGTCACATTGTCCAGAAGTCTGGCATTGGTCAACTCGGAGATCGTATTGTCCAGATTATATTTAAAATTATATGTCTCGCCAAAGTTTGACATGCTGTAGGCTGCCTTGTACGAAGAAATTTCACTCCGTATATCACTGGTATTCTGTGCATTCAGCTTGATTTCTCCGGTGTCTGCATTGGCCAGCTGATTATATATCTGACCGGTCTGATCAATGGAATAGATCTTCGTCCGTGCTCCCACCTTCGTGCCATCTGCCACATAATAATTAATATATCCCTCCTGATCGCTGTTCACCAGTTTTTCATTCCGGATAATAATCCCCCTCACCAGATTATCATCGGCAATCTTTTTTTCTGTTACCTCATAAATGGATACATGATCTTTGGTCAGGGACAATGTTCCCTGCAAAAGGATATATATGGCAAAAAGAATCAAAAAGAAACCGGTCACTTTTGAATTTTTGCGTTTCATCTTCACTACGTTCCCGGAACGCCGCTTTCCTGCCACAAAATCCCTCCTTCCAAAATGAGTGGTTCTAACCTTTTTATTATAGCTTTTTTTTATGATTTTGACAAGATAAGTGTATATATTTTCTTCCTGCCGGAAATACTAAAACTGTATCAGTAAACGGATACAGAAAGGTATGGTGTTTTTATGAAAACATTAGATTATATCATTCTCGTACTCATCATTGTCGGTGCCGTCAACTGGGGACTGATCGGTTTCTTTCAGTTTGATCTGGTACGTGTGATCTTTGGAAATATGAGTCTGTTTTCCCGGATCATTTATGCCGTTGTGGGATTGAGCGGATTATACGCCATCAGTTACTTTGGCCGAATCCGTTCCACAATGTAATAGGCAGAATAAAAAGAAAAAGAGAGGATTATTTTCCTCTCTTTACATATTCCAGTAAATGATTCATCTGTGTGTACGCTCCATAGGATGAATCTGCTTTTAAAATAATTGATATATAATCTCTTTTTTTCTTATCCTGGAAATACATGATCAGACATCCTCCCGCCTTTACAGTGGCTCCGGACTTTCCTCCGATCGCAGTCAATCCTTTCGGCGGCTGCTTGGAACCGGTCAGATACGGATCCGATGACACAATTTCAAGAGACTGTTTCTTTCCCTGGGCATTCTCCCATGTAGCTGTATACTTCGTACATTGGATGATCTCCCGAAAATCGTCATATTTTAATAATTCGTGAAAGATCAAATACAGATCATATGCTGTTGTGTAATGATTATCGTCATGAAGACCATGGGAATTTACAAAATGTGTTCCACTGACCCCCAAAGCCACCAGTTCTTTATTCATTTTGGATGCAAATTCTGCCTCGGATCCCGAAATATGCTCTGCAATGGCTACCGAAGCATCATTTCCCGAATATATCAGCATACAATATAACAGATCCTTCATGGAGATCTTATCTCCCTCCTGGAATCCACATAACCTCGCACCATACTCTGTAATATGGGATGCATTATTGCTGATCGTAACAGTATCATCCGGATTAGCATACTTTATTGCCATCAAAGCTGTTGCAATCTTAGATACACTGGCCGGATATTCTGTCCCGTATACATTCTGTGCATAAAGCACCTTATGCCGGCTGTCATCAATCAAAAGTGCCGCATCAGCCGTGATCGCTGCATCTGTTGCCGTATTGCTCTTTTGAGGTACAATACATACATCCTCTGACAGCAGCGTACTGTCTGCCGAACTATTATCACTGTTATTGTCTGATGTATCTGAAGCCGCCTCTCCATCATAACTGATCTGTGTATCAGACACCGGCACAGTATCCACACTACAGCCTGTCAACAAAGAGCAGATTCCGATCAAAGCAGCACAAACACATCCTGCGCTTACCCATTTGTTTTTCATTTTCTTTTTTGTTCTAATCATTTATTCCTCTTCTTTTTTGATCATTTCACGCCACTCAAGATCGCCATGCTCCAAAGCCTTCACCAAAAGTTCTGCTGTCGCAAGATTTGTTGCAAACGGAATGTTGTATGTGTCACACAAATGGATTACATTCATCACATCCGGCTCATGGGATTTTGGCGACTGAGGATCTCTCAAAAAGATGACCATATCGATCTGGTTGTGCTCAATCTGGGATGCCAGCTGCTGCTCGCCCCCCAGATGACCCGCAAGATACTTATGCACCGTAAGATTTGTCACTTCTTCAATCAAACGGCCGGTCGTCCCGGTAGCATATATCTCATGTTTACTGAGAATCCCCCGATATGCAATCGTGAAATTCTGCATCAATATTTTTTTTGCATCATGCGCAATTAAACCAATGTTCATTGTTTCACCCCTCCAAGTAAATTTTATACCTTCTCTTACAAAAACATCTACAGACTAAAATCAATGTCAACATCATTGTCCATATCTGAATATGCCTTTCGCATTGTAAATCCACCCTTTTTCGTTTTGGCCGGCTGGATACCGATATTGATGACCAGTCCTATACCGATCATCGACGACATCATAGAACTGAGACCATTGCTTAGAAACGGCAGTGGCAGACCTGTATTTGGAAAAAGAAATGTCACAACGCATATATTACTGAACACCTGGAACATAAACATCGCAGACACCCCGACTGCGATCAGCATGCCCAGGAAATCCTGTGCCTTTCTTGCAACGCGGAAACACTTAAATATCAGAATACCAAATAACAGCAAAACCAGACAGCATCCCAGAAAGCCAAATTCCTCTGAAATCACACTCCAGATAAAGTCACTCTCCCGGATAGATACACTGGAATATGCTCTGGAGCTTCCTGCTCTGGCACCATCCTTTAAAAACTTACCATACAGACCACCCTCTGCAATCGCATTGACGGAAGATTTCTGCTGACGGTTCAGATCGACAATACGCATCACCGTAGAGTCCTGATTTTTGAATGCAAAGACACGGTCATACTGATATCCCTGAAGCAGTAAATTTCCCGGCTGCTGAACATACCAGTACACGATTAACGTAATCGGAAGCCCCACGGAAATGATCGGTACGATCACACGATACGACAGTCCTGCCACGAAAGTCATAACCGCCATCACAAAAAGAATAACAAGACTGGATGACAGGTCAGGCTGTATCACAATAGCACCAAATGCCGGCAGCGTCAGTAATACGATCCATACAACGGCTTTGAATTGATCAAGCTGTTTTCGTATCTTGCAGAACAGCACCGCCATCGTCAGAATAAATATAATTTTTAACAACTCCGACGGCTGGAATGTTATACTTCCCACCGGCAGCCTGATCCATCGGCTGGAACCGGTATCCAGATCAGTTCCGATCCCCGGAATCTTTGTCATAAGAACCAGCATGATTCCCAGAAAAAAGTAAACTGCTACAAATCTGCATATAAAATGATAATCCAGTACAGACAAAAAAGCAACAATAAAAAGCCCCATAATCATTCCTATGAGCTGTCCCCTCATATATCCGGCTCCCTTTTCTGCGCCACCTGCCAATTTTAAGGTAAACGCACTGATCATGCATAAAATTATTACAATGATAACCAGAGAATAATTAAAATTACGCCAATCATATTGCTTTAATCTGTTTAACATGTATCTCTACTTCCTCTCAATGCTGCTGTGATGATCTTCTGAAATTTCTGGAACCCTTGATCGGAATATTGGCCATAACCGCATTAACCGGTGTTGCACCATCCTCCAGCTCCATCTGCTTCACTTTAATGTCAAGACCCTCCACGTCAATCTCTACATACTTTGAGATAACCTGAATGATCTCATTTTTCATCTGCTCCATAATTTCCGGCGAGCACACAGCCCGATCAGAGGTAATGGCTACCTTGAGACGGTTCTTTGCGTTCTCTCCGCTTTTCACGTCACTTTTAAAAAAACTTGAGAAAAATCCCATTCCAAACCTCCATCTACGCTGATAAACTCGTTTATTTCCCGGTTATCAGCGAATTTATCCTTTATTTTGAATAATTGTCTATTTCTTTAAGATTGAAGCAAGCTTCTGGAATAATCCCTTCTTTGCTTCAAAATCAATAAAATCTACCTGCTCGCCAACAATGCGTTTGCAGATGTTCATATATGCCTGTCCTGCCATACAATCGGAACCAACCAGTGGCTCACCATTATTGGCAGAAATTACAATATGCTCATCATCCGGTACTACACCGATCAGATCAACAGCAAGAATTTCCACAACATCCTCGCTGGACATCATATCACCGCTCTTTACCATATCTACACGGAGACGGTTTACGATCAGATGTGTCTGTCCAATCTCATTTGCCTCCAGAAGTCCAATAATACGATCCGCATCACGAACTGCTGATACCTCCGGCGTTGTTACCACCAAAGCACGATCTGCTCCTGCAATGGCATTTTTAAATCCCTGCTCTATTCCAGCCGGGCAGTCCATCAGTATGTAATCAAACTCTTCCTTCAACTCATCCGCAAGTTTTTTCATCTGCTCCGGTGTAACCGCAGTCTTGTCCTTTGTCTGCGCAGATGGCAGCAGATAAAGATTCGGATAACGCTTATCCTTGATCAGAGCCTGTTTAATACGGCAGTTATTTTCTACAACATCAACCAGATTATAGACGATCCGGTTCTCCAGTCCCATGATCACGTCAAGATTACGAAGTCCTATATCGGTATCGATCAGCACTACTTTCTTTCCCATCATGGCAAGCCCGGTTCCTACATTGGCTGTAGTGGTTGTCTTACCAACACCGCCTTTTCCGGATGTGATTACAATAACCTCTCCCATTTTTATTTCCTCCTAATTATTAAAGTGTTAATCTATGATGCACTGCCAGTCTGCAGTTACATTTTCTTTTCATAAAGCCAGGATTTTCCAGATGATACTCCGGTTTATGACAGCCGGATATCACTCATTACATCCTTATCCAGAGGTTCAATATAAATATTTCCATCCTCCCAGAATGCAATTTTTGTCTCTCTTTCCTTTTTGCCCCGGCCCTTTTTATCCTCATCCGGTGATCGCGCAATCGTATCAGCGATCCGGATCTGCACCGGTTTCATATCTAAGGCTATCACAAATGCATCAACATTTCCAGCAGAACCTGCAAAAACATTTCCCTTCAGGGAACCCAGAATGATTACATTTCCCTTAGAAATGACCTTCGCACCGTTGTTGACATCTCCCAGAATAATGATGCTTGTCTCCACATCCAAAACCTGTCCGGAACGAAGATTTCCCTTAAAAAAGAAACCGGTTCCATTATCTGTCTGGAGCAGATTGGCTGCTGTTTTCCCAGCTTCGGAAATTTTAGAACCGCTGCCTCCTGCCTGAACTGCTCTGGCAAATGCCGCTTCTTTTTCCGGATCCTCATCCAGAACACAGACAATCTGAAGACGACAGTTTTTCCGGATGATCTCTAAAATCTCATCCTGCTGTTCATCATCCAGTTCCCTGCCCTGAAAAGCGATCGCCTTCTGTGCATCTCCCCAGAAATCCGCAGAAGTCTGAAATTTATCTGCCACTTCCTTTTTGATCAGTTCCCATTCCGCCTCCGGATCCAGTTTCAGAATGATTCCCGATTTGGATCCTGTTATTTTTACTACATTTCCCATATCATTTCTCCCATTCTTGTACGATAGATATCTTAATCATTTGTTCTCGCATAGTGTCCGACAGATGTCGCTTTTCCACCAGACACCTTTTTGTCTCCAAAGTAATATTGATAAACATCCCTTGCACATTCCATTGCATAGGAAGATGTATAGCCATTTGGAATAACACAGCTTACGGAAATCTCCGGATTCTCATACGGTCCATAAGATAGAAAATACGCATGGTTTGGATGAAGAGTATTCTGCTGTGCCGTACCGGTCTTACCGGCAAATTTCTTTTTCATTCCCGCGAAAATGCTGCCATGCTCTGCACCGTTTGCCACCCGGTACATACCATTGTGGACTGCCTGCCAGGTGGACTGGGCCACATTAACCTTATTTCTGACCTTTGCGGAATTGTTTAATACTGTTTTTCCATCAACATCCTTGATCTTATCCACCAGCGTCAGATCATAACAGGTTCCACTGTTGGCTACCGTTGTCACATATCTGGCAAGCTGGATCGGCGCATAGGCATGACTACCCTGACCGATACAGGAACGAAGAATATCTGTTGTGGAAAAATGCGGAGCCGACTCCGTGATCTCCACACCGGATTTATCGGTCAGACCGAACATATCTGCATATTTCTTTAACCGTGCCAGACCTCCCTTATCATTCACCCTGCCATTATGTCCACTTCCCAGACGATATCCCATCTCATAGAAAAACACATTACAGGAATGCTCCAGCGCCCCAGACACAGTCAGATTGCCATGTGAGGAACTGCTCCAGCATCTCGGAGAACCGTAAGCCGGCGCTTTCGTAAAGGTGACTGTATCATAAACTGTACTGCTTGGAGTAATAAGCCCCTCCTGTAGAGATGCTACAGATGTCACCATCTTAAAGGTAGATCCCGGTGCAATCTCCTGCTGGGTCGGACGATTCAACAGAGGGGATGCCGTATTATCCTTCAGATACGTGTAAAAGTAATCAGAATCTACCTGATTTGCCATTTTATTATTGTCGTAGCTTGGGTACGTTACCATGGCCTTGACATCACCGGTATTCACATCCGTAACAATGATAGATCCGGAGCATGGATCCAGCCCAAGCTGTCCCGGCGTGATCTCCAGCTTCTTGATCTTGCGGATCAGGAAAGAATATGACGACGTAATGCCATGTTTAACCTGGGTGTACTCCTGTGCATTGTACTTGATATCTCCCTGATCAAATAAGAGCAGACAGATATCCCGTCCGGAAAGCTCATAATGATATATCATATAGCTATATATCATCTTCGTAAATGTAGTATCATTTTCTAATAAATCAATGCCATAGTCAACCAGTTTTTTGTAAATTTCCTGCGTACTATAGAAATCGTTTCCAATATCCAGTTTATCCAGATCGATCCACTGCTGTGAGATCGCATACTGCAGATATTTACTCAGACTGAGAGAACCGTTGGCGTAACTCTTGTATGTTGCATCCGAGGTATCTACGGATTTCTGGGAGCTGTCAGACTCATTGCTCTCTGTGATCACAATGGAATTTTCTGTCAGGATCTTGTAAAAATAGTCCAGAAAATCATTCATATCGGAAGATATACTCTTTGCATCCGCTGTACTGCCGGAAGCCAAAAGCTGTCGAATCCTGCGAACGATTACTTTTTTCTTTGCCTTATATTTATTCAGAGTCGCTTTCTCTAAGACAGAGGCATCGTCATCATTAAAGCGCTCCACATTGACAATATTATTTTGAATGATCGCATTATAAACATCATAGATCGGAACCCGTATATCCTTCGTAGAATGTCCTCTGGTACCTGCATACATACTATTGTTGATATTGGAGATCAGAATACCCGCGATCCTTTCCTCCAACAGATGATAGCATTCCTCCTGAAGCTTGGCATCAATCGTCAGATACAGGTCATTCCCCGCTACCGGATCCTTTGTGGTTTTCTCGGAAATGATCCGGCTGGTTCCTCCGTCTACCGTAATCTCCTTGCTTCCCTTGGTTCCCCGCAGATATTCCTCATAAGTGCTTTCCAGACCTGAAATACCGATCTGATCGTCTACCGAATATACAGACTCTTCACCATCCTTTTGCAGCTCCTCCAGCTTCTCTGCCGAAATGGAACCTGTATATCCCAGCATATGTGCAAAATATTTGCTCTTTTTATAGACACGTGAAGTATTCTGATCAATATCAACACCCGGCAGAAGTTCACTGTTCTCCTTGATCGCTGCCACCGTATTTTCGTTTACATTTTTGGCCAGAATAATATCCTGAAATTTTGCATATCGATTGATAAACATTGCGTAACGGACTGCAAGAATATCAATCGCCGTATCCTGATCATAAGAATCGGATATCTCAAATTTTTTGATCAGATAGTCATACATTTCCTGTGGCGTCGTATCTTTCTGCTCCTGTGTGAGAGCTTTGACGCCCCCCTGCACAGAATATGCATCTGCCTGATAACGTTCCAGTGAGCTTCCTTCTACCTGATACTGAAGCTTCCCCTTTTCATACTGAAGATAATACTCTACTGATAATTCACTGCCATGCTTCTGCAGAATATAAAGCAGACGGTGGATCATCTGATTTTTTTCATCATTGGTCATACCGGACAGCTTTGATGTTTCCGAAAACACAATATTGTAGGATAATTTATTGTAAGCAAGAAGCTTTCCATTGCAGTCATATATATTTCCTCTGGTTGCCTTGATGTCTTTCTCCTTAATGGTATTGCTGGCACCACTTGCGATAATATTGTCTCTATCCACAATCTGAAGCTCAAACATACGATTGACCAAAATAGAAAAAAGAAGAACAAAAACAACCGTAATCGGCAATAATCTGGAATTAAAAAACATTTTTATATATTCTTTCAAATTGTCTAACACGACTTTTCTCTCCTTTCTTTTTCTTTCATACCCGTTTCCTGTTAAATGATCTTTTCCCGATCCATCTCAATATGCTCCTCCAGAGAGACCTTTTCTTCCGGATTAAAATATGTTTTAATGCGACGCATGATCAGATAGACCAACAGGCCAACGATCAATGTATAAATAGCCTCCGGAATCATCACATGCAACAGATAAAACGGAAAATCCATACGTCCCCGCAGCATAAAACGGCAGACATAATAAAGGATACCATAAGCAAGATCACTAAAAACAATCGTCAGTGCCGGAATATACAGCTTGTCCTTAAAATACAACTTGTTGAGCATTCCATTGATATACCCGATAAACGCATAGATCAATATGGTCAGACCAATAACAGAGTTAAACATGGCATCCACCAGAAGTCCGCCTACAACACCGGAAAACATTCCAAGCTTTCTGCCATACATCAGACCAGATGCCGCCGTCACCATGATCAGTATGTTTGGGGATACCCCTCCAAGATGAAGATGGCTAAATACCGAGGCCTGAAGTACAAAGCATATGATATTTAACAATAAAAGATAAATGTATCGTCTCAATTTAAAATATCCTCCAAATCACCGGAATCTTTTACTTCTGTGATAACCAGAACCATATCAAGTCCTGAAAAATCCGCTGCCGGTGTCAGATGTGCCGACTGTGTAATATTGGACGAATCTGTCTCGATATCTCTGGCATAACCGATCAGAATGCCCGGAAGATATTTGTCACTGACCGGCGAAGTAACCACTTCATAACCATTCTTAATCTCTGCGTCAGCCGGAATTCCGGAAATATCGATCATACCTTTATTGATCAGCTTCAAATTACCGTTTACAAAGCACATATCCGATGTTTTCAGAAAAGATCCGGTCACACTGCTCTCATCATCAATAATGGAGCGTACTCTTGCGTATGATTTATTAACCTCTGTCACAATACCTACCAGACCATCCCCTGCCAGTACGTTCATATTAACCTTCAGACCATCATTGGAACCCTTGTCGATCACAAAGCTGTTAAACCAGTTGCCATCACTGCTGATGACATGAGCTGCCACTTTCGGATAATCTGAATACTTTTCGTCGAGATCATAAAGCTTACGGAAATTATCCAGATCATATTTATCCTGCTGCAACAGACGATTCTGCGCTGACAGATCATCCACCTGTTTTTTGAGGGAATCATTTTCCCTGGTTAGTTTTTTGACCGTCGTGGCATAGTCCATTCCATCTGCCACCACCAGACCAATTTTATTGATTCCGCGCTGCATCGGCGTAACAATACTTCCCACCGCTGTACGGATCGGTGTCATTTTGTCCTGAAATCGAAAGGATACAATGATCAAAGCAACACAAACGATCGCAATCATCATCAATATATATTTCGGATCCATGGTAATTTTTGTCCGTTTACGCATTCCTACAACTCCTTCACATCATAATATGTACACAAATACCCCGGTTCTGCCGGTTTTAATCTTTGGTGCTTTTCAATGGGATGCTGTATCTGGCGGCAGTCTTCGGATGCTCTGCCAGATAACCCAGTCCGGAAACCACAGTCCTCTGTGCATGCTTTGTGGTGTTGATCCGGTATCTTGTCTCATTGGCCACAAGCTGATCCATACCACGGATCCACGAGGATCCTCCGGTCAGATAAATTCCTTTCTCTGCAATCTCTGATGCAATCTCCGGCGGAGTCCGTTCCAACATAGATCTTACAGCAGCAGAAATGGTCATAAACACTCCCTGTACCAGCGGGAATATCTCTGAGGATGCAACCGTCACCTCACCGGGAAGTCCCTTCACAACATTTCTTCCCACAACAGTCACCTTTTCATCCACCGGGACAGCAGATACCAGTGACTTCTTGATCTGTTCCGCACTTTTTCTGCCTATGACAAAATTATGCTCCTTACGGATATAATTTATAATCTGCTCATCAAAATAATTACCACCATAGGGCAGCAGCTTCGATACTACAATACCTCCCAACGACAGCACAGAAATCTCCGTAGTGTCTGCTCCGACATTTACGATCATAATCCCTCTGGAATTCTCCACGTCCAGATTAAGCCCCAGCGCATCTGCAATGGGTTTATGGATCAGAAACACCTTATGCGGCTTGCTTTCTCCCTCGGAAACAACTCTGGAGTATGCGTTTTTGTCCACCTCACGGATATCCGCAGGTACCGCGATATAAAAATCTGCATTTTTCAATTTGCGCTTGCCGGATAACTTTTCCAGCATAAAATTCCACAAAGAAATCATATCTCCCATGTGAGAGATCACACCATTTTCCAAAGGAAATGAAACCTTGATATTGGGCGGAACCTTTTCAACATGCTGAATCATTTTTATGATTCTTCTGCCGATAAAATTATCTGTTGTTACTTTTTTCATCGCCGAAAAAATCAGCGGATGATGCGTAATTATCATATCTGCCTGTTCTTTTATAGCCATCTCTAATGATTCATCTGTCACATCTAACGCAAGAAAAATTTTATGCACTTCTTTCTCTTTGTCTCCGACTAAAAGCCCTACATTATCCCAGCTTTCAGCAAAATCCGGTGCATATTTTTGTTCCAATGACTCGATTATCTCTTTACACTTCATATTCTTTTAATGCCTCTTTTGCATAATTTAAATCTATTTCGATTTCTTTTTGGCGTGCCTTTGCGGTCTTTGTATTTGCTGACTCTAAGCGTGCTTTCACCGTTTCCAAAGACTTTTGTTCTTTCAATAAAAACTGATAGAGCACTTGATTTTTTTCTTCTAAGAGTCCCTTTCCAAAACGGTAATCTATCTCCCGCACATAAGACTCTCTGCCTTTTCTCGCCTTCATCATTGGATAATATTTGCCATCTTCCAAGACCATTTTTTCCTGCTCGATACAATATCCTTTTTGGTGAAGAAACCGGCGGAAATGTGCCAGTTCAGATCATGAAAATGCCGACCTACCATGCAATTATTCTGG
>OGZW01000488.1_pt1 | contig 31541 bp, 29 predicted proteins | sample 1577001 | NCBI WGS metagenome assembly OGZW01 (sample SAMEA3541519, study PRJEB24748) | human gut metagenome | biome: human gut; feature: human-associated habitat; material: faeces | place: China | collected 2012 | reverse complement strand
CCTTACGTGAAGGTGACATGAAGCAGCTTGAAGTACAGAGACTGAAACGGCTTGCCATGGAGCGGCCGCCGAAAATCAGGAGATATTCTTTCTTACTGCTGGCCTGTATGCTTCTGATTTATATGGGAGTTATGGGTTATCAGATACTCGGAACAATGTCGGGAATGTTTTAGGAGGAGCAGCCATGAAAAGAAGAATAAGAGATGTGTGCCGAAACCGCAGGGGAGAGGGGTACATTGATGTTGCAATCGGGATCTTTTGTCTGATGCTGGTAGTGGCTCTTGCCATGACATTGTTTCCGGTCTTTATGAAGAAACAGCAGCTTGATTCCTTTGCGGATGAGATTGTCAGGCAGGCAGAAATCGTGGGGAGTACGGATGTGTCCGGCAGGATTGCACAGTTAAAGCAGGAAACGGGACTTGATCCGCAGATACAGTGGGACTGTGATTATTACAGCGGGAATAAGGTGCAGTTAAACGGAGACATCCAAGTGACACTGACGCAGAGGGTGGATATCGGTTTCTTTGTGTTTGGTTCCTTTCCCATTGAACTGAAAGCGAGGGCAAGCGGAAAGAGTGAAGTCTATTATAAGTGACGGAGGCAGGCATGGGAAAACTGAAAAAAATGATAAAGGATAAAAAAGGTATGTCCTATCCGCTTACGGTGGCGTTGGTGCTGGCATTGCTGATTGCGTTGTGTGTGCTGGCAGAGTTCTTCCGGCTTTCCATTATCGCCTATGGGGTACGGAATGCCTTGCAGGAATCCGTTATATCCGTGGCGACCACCAACTATAATGAGGTCTATGACGGACTCAGGGAGGGGTACAGTGGCGGCTACTTTATGACAGGGGACTGCTGGGAGGAAACACTGGATTACGGAGATGTGTATACCCGGCTTGACCGCCTGCTTGGTACGAACCCTGATGGAGCGTATCATGTGAAATGGCAGGGAAATGGATATGAATACCGGGTAACGGATTTGAATGTATCAATCAGCAATGCACCCTTTGCACCGGGTAACGCCAGCCAGAATTTTGAAGCGGATGTTTCGGTGCAGTTGGAGATACCTTTATCTTTCGGATGGGAGGCTCTGCCGCCTGTCGGTATGACGATCAGAGCAAAAGCTGCCTATATGCCCAAGTTTTGAAAAACAATAGACAGGAGTGCAGGCATTATGGTAGATTGAAGAAAAAGTTTCTGATCTGCCGGGAAATGTCTGGACGCATTCAAAAGTCTATTGTATGATGGAGTTGGATAAAAGTAGGACAGCATTTGCCGTAAAAGTGATTTTATGGAAAGTGAGGTCTTTTAGATGAAAAAAGAATATGATAAGAAAAAGAAACTGGTGATTTTTATACTTACAGCAGTGGCGGTATGCCTTGCTGGAGGGTTGTGTTTCTATCTGGTAAAGATTGGAACGCCGAAAGAGCCGGAAAAGGAGCCTGTGAAGCAGACCACCGAGCAGATGGAAGTGACTGTTCCTGAAATTGATATTACCAAGGAGCCAGAGGCTCTGGAAGAAACCAAGTCGGAAGCAGCCGAAAGCAGCGGACAGGAAACAGAGCAGCCGGAAAGCAGTGAGTCGGAAACAGTAGACATCCATACAGGAAGTGAACAGGACATTGTAAAAAGCCGTGCCCTGGCGCTGCCCAAAGGGGACTTTGCCTTTGAGCGGGCGCTGGGGGCACCGGGGGTCAGCCTGATCTGTGAAGTGAAAAAGGCCAGCCCCTCCAAGGGCCTCATCAGCCCGGACTTCCCCTACCTGGACATTGCCCGGGACTACGCAGCCGCCGGAGCTGCTGCCATCAGTTGCCTGACGGAGCCGGACTACTTTCTGGGAGACGACCGCTACCTGCAAGAGATTGCAGCGGCAGTGCCCATTCCCGTGCTGCGTAAGGACTTTACCCTTTATGATTACCAGATCTACGAGGCCAAGGTGCTGGGCGCCGGGGCGGTGCTGCTGATCTGTGCCCTGCTGGACACGGACACCCTGCGCCGCTATATTGAAATTTGCGACACCCTGGGGCTGTCCGCCCTGGTAGAGGCCCACGACCACCGAGAAATCGCCAGTGCGCTGGCTGCCGGCGCCCGGGTGATCGGGGTCAACAATCGAAACTTAAAGGACTTTACCGTAGATGTGCACAACAGCAGCCGCTACCGTGCACTGGTGCCGGCGGGGATTCGCTTTGTATCCGAAAGCGGCATGACCACCCCGGCGGATATAGAAGTGCTGTGCCAAAACGGCACGGACGCCGCCCTGATCGGTGAGGCGCTGATGCGCGCCCCGAACCGACGGGCAGCGGTGGAGGCCCTGCTGAGATGACCAGAATCAAAATTTGCGGCCTGCGCACCCCGGCAGACATTGCCGCCGCCAACGAGAGCCGTCCGGACTATATCGGCTTTATCCTCTCTCCCGGCTATCGCCGCAGCATAACCAAAGAACAGGCGCTGGCTCTGCGAACGCAGCTGGACCCGGGCATTGTGCCGGTGGGGGTGTTTGTCAACGCAACGCCGGCATACATTCAAGCCTGCGTAGACTGCGGGGCCATCGATGCAGTCCAGTTTCACGGCCAGGAAAGTCCGGCAGACTGCGCCGCCATCCACGGGGCGAAAAAAATCAAGGTCTTTGTCACCGGCGAGGACCAACCGGCGCCACCGGGCAGCTATCCGGTGGACTATCTGCTGTTTGACAGCGGGCGGGGCGATGGCATTGCCCCCAAAGACCGACAGATCCCCCCTTGTGACCGACCGTTTTTCCTGGCCGGGGGGCTAAACACAGAAAATATGGCAGAAACCATTGCCGCCTTTTCTCCCTACGGCGTAGATCTTAGCTCCGCCGCAGAGACAAACGGCGTGAAGGATAAAAACAAAATGCAAAAACTGGTAAGGAGCGTACACCATGAGTAAAGGCAGATACGGCATTCACGGCGGGCAATACATTCCCGAGACCCTGATGCACGAGATCGAAAATTTAGAAAAAGCATACGAGCATTACAAAAACGACCCGGACTTTTGCGCCGAGCTGGACACCCTGAACCGGGAATACGCCGGTCGTCCCAGCCTGCTGTACTATGCAGAGAAAATGACAAAGGACCTGGGCGGTGCCAAGATCTACTTAAAGCGCGAGGACCTGAACCACACCGGCTCCCACAAAATCAACAATGTACTGGGTCAGTGCCTGCTGGCCAAGCGCTTGGGCAAAACCCGGGTGATCGCCGAGACCGGCGCCGGACAGCACGGCGTAGCCACCGCCACCGCCGCTGCGCTGATGGGACTGGAGTGCGAGGTCTTTATGGGCGAGGAGGACACGATTCGTCAGGCGCTGAACTGCTACCGTATGGAGCTGCTGGGGGCTAAGGTGCACCCGGTAAAGAGCGGCACCCGCACCTTAAAGGACGCAGTAAACGAGGCCATGCGGGAGTGGGTCAGCCGGGTAGACGATACCTTGTATGTGCTGGGCTCCGTGATGGGTCCCCACCCCTATCCCATGATCGTTCGTGACTTCCAAAGCGTCATCGGCAGAGAAGCACGCCAGCAAATTTTGGAAAAAGAGGGGCGTCTGCCGGACGCGGTGCTGGCCTGCGTAGGCGGCGGCTCCAACGCCATGGGTACCTTCCATGAGTTCATCCCGGACGAGAGTGTGCAGCTGATCGGCTGCGAGGCTGCCGGTAAGGGGGTTGACACTGCCATGAACGCCGCCACCATGACCTGCGGCAGTGAGGGTGTGTTCCACGGTATGAAGTCCTACTTCTGCCAAAACGAGTTTGGCCAGATTGCGCCGGTGTACTCCATCAGCGCCGGGCTGGACTACCCGGGTGTTGGGCCGGAGCACGCCTACCTGCACGACATTGGCCGTGCCCAATATGTGCCTGTCACCGACGACCAAGCGGTAGATGCCTTTGAGTACATTGCCCGCACCGAGGGCATTATCTGCGCCATTGAGTCCGCCCACGCGGTGGCCTACGCCATGGAGCTGGCGCCTAAGATGGATAAGGACCAGATTATGATCGTGAATTTGTCCGGCCGCGGCGATAAGGATGTGGCCGCCATTGCAAGATACAGGGGGATCGATTTACATGAATAAGAATATTGCGTCTGCATTTGAAAACAAAAAGGCATTTATCGGCTTTGTCACCGCCGGTGACCCGGACCTGGACACCAGCCGCCAAATTCTCTTAGAAATGGCAAAGAACGGCTGCGATCTGATTGAGGTGGGCATTCCCTTCTCCGATCCCATTGCCGAGGGGCCGGTGATCCAGGAGGCCAACATTCGCGCCCTATCCCAGGGGGTCACCACGGACAAGGTGTTTGACCTGGTGGCAGAGGTATCTGCCCAAATGGACATTCCCTTGGTGTTTATGACCTACCTGAATGTGCTGTTCCGGTATGGCTACGACCGGTTTTGCCGGCGGGCAGCGGACAGCGGAATCTCCGGCGTGATCGTGCCGGATCTGCCCTATGAAGAAAAGCACGAGCTGTCCGATGTTGCCAAGAAGTACGGTATTGCTGTGATCTCTTTGGTAGCGCCCACCAGCCACGAGCGGGTGATGATGATCGCCAAGGAGGCAGAGGGTTTCCTGTACCAGGTGTCCTCCATGGGTGTAACCGGCACCCGCAGCAAGATTGAGACCGATGTGGCCGCCGTAACGGAGCTGGCCCACCGGGTAAGCGATGTGCCGGTGGCCGTGGGCTTTGGCATTCACACCCCGGAGCAGGCCGCCCAAATGGTCCAATTTGCCGACGGGGTGATCGTCGGCTCCGGCATTGTGGAGCTGGTGGCCAAGTACGGCAAGGACGCCCCGGCAAAAGTGGGCGCCTATGTGGCAGAGATGAAAGCCGCCCTTGCGAAATAACAAAACCCATACGCAACACAGCAAAGGACGACCGCCGGTGCGCGGCCGTCCTTTTTGCTTGCAATTCCCGGCAAAATCCGCTACAATGAAGGCAAAGAGGAAATGAGGTGTACATCTATGCAAAAATCCGCAAAATTCATTCTACCCTTGCTGCTGACGGCCGCCCTGCTTTTCGGGTTTACCGGCTGTGCCGACAAGAACGAAACACCCACAAACCCCACCACAGAGGCTGCCACGGCAGCGTCCACCGCTGCGCCCACCACGCCGGTCACCCTGCAAGCACCGGTGATGCAGACCGAGGACTGGGACGCCTACGCCCCCACCAAATACCAAGACAAAGAACAACTGTCGATAACCCTGAATCTAACGGCGGACCTGACCGCCCAAGACACCATCCTGTACCAAGACGGCAGCAAATATGCGGAGCTGGTAGGCGTAATCGTGCCTGCCAAAGACCAGACCGCCTTTGACAACCTGGAGCTGAACAAAGACTACAACGGCGTGGAATATAAAGAAAAAGGCACCGGCACGCTGCCAAACGGCACCCGCTATACCTATATTATGAGCGACCTGCCAACGGAGACCGGCAGCTGGTATGCCTATTGCTACGCCCTGCCCGCCGAGGACAACCTGTTGCTGCTGACCCTGTATAAAACCGAAAAACAGGCCGCCCTTTCCCCTGCCGACGCCGCCCTGCTGCAAAGCGCCCGGGTGGGATAATCAGCGCCAGTTTACATCCCTTTTGCCACATTGCAATTCGGATCCCCCCTACGGCTACGCCGCTTTTGCCCCAAGATCTTGGGGCATTTTTTATGCCCACATGTACCGGTTTGTAACCTTTTTTCGCATAACGGCGGGCGTTTTCGCCGTTTTCAGACCCATTTTGCGCCAATCGTCCAATATCTATATATCCGTATTTTGTGCCATATTGCCAAAATAAAACCCAATATATTGTGGTTTTGCATATTGACAAGCGCACCTGTGCGTGCTACAATAGAACCACGCTTGCGAACGAGATTTGTAATCTTTTTGTAATAAGTTCGAGAAAAGGGGATATGGTATGAAGATCATCAAGAGAAACGGCAGCGAAGTGGATTTTGACCTGAACAAAATCGTAGTAGCCGTCACCAAAGCCAATGCCGCCTGTGAGAAGCAGGAGCTGACCGCATCGCAAATTCAGGAGATCGCCGAGTATGTGGAATTCAAGACGGTAAAGGCCAACCGGGCCTTGTCCGTAGAGGAAATTCAAGACATTGTGGAGGACCAGATCATGGCACAGGGTGCCTTTGAGGTGGCCCGGCGCTATGTGCGCTACCGCTACACCCGCTCCCTGATCCGCAAGGCCAACACCACGGACAACCAGATCCTCTCCCTCATTGAGTGCAACAACGAGGAAGTCAAGCAGGAAAACTCCAACAAGAACCCCACCGTTAACAGCGTGCAGCGGGACTATATGGCCGGCGAGGTGTCTAAGGACATCACCAAGCGCATTTTGTTGCCTCAAGATATTGTAGAGGCTCACGAGGCGGGCATTATTCACTTCCATGACAGCGACTACTTTGCCCAGCATATGCACAACTGCGACCTGGTGAACCTGGAGGATATGCTGCAAAACGGTACCGTGATCAGCGGCACCATGATTGAGAAGCCCCACAGCTTCTCCACCGCCTGCAACATCGCCACCCAAATTATAGCTCAGGTAGCCTCCTCCCAGTACGGCGGCCAGTCCATCAGCCTGGCCCACCTGGCGCCCTTTGTGCAGATCAGTCGGGAAAAGATCCGCGCTTCTGTACAAAAAGAGGCTGAGGCCTTCGGCGCCACTGCCGATCAAGAACAGATCAACAAGATCGCCGAGGAGCGCCTGCGGGACGAAATCCGTCGTGGTGTGCAGACCATTCAGTACCAGGTGGTCACCCTGCTGACCACCAACGGCCAAGCACCCTTTGTGACCGTGTTTATGTACCTGGGCGAGGCCAAGAATGCCCAGGAAAAGGCCGACCTGGCCATGATCATTGAGGAGACGCTGCGCCAGCGGATCCAGGGCGTGAAGAACGAAAAGGGCGTGTGGATCACCCCCGCCTTCCCCAAGCTGATCTATGTGCTGGAGGAGGACAATATCCATGAGGGCGCCCCCTACTGGTACCTGACCGAGCTGGCCGCCAAGTGCACTGCCAAGCGCATGGTACCGGACTATATCAGCGAAAAGAAAATGCTGGAATATAAGGTGGATAAAAACGGAGAGGGCCACTGCTACACCTGCATGGGCTGCCGCAGCTTCCTGACCCCGTATGTAGATCCCAAGACCAACAAGCCCAAATATTACGGCCGGTTCAACCAGGGCGTTGTGACCCTGAACCTGGTAGACATTGCCTGCTCCTCCGGCGGGGATATGGACAAGTTTTGGAAGATCTTTGACGAGCGGCTGGAGCTGTGCTACCGGGCGCTGATGTGCCGCCACAACAGACTGAAGGGCACCCTGTCCGACGCGGCGCCCATTCTGTGGCAGTACGGCGCGCTGGCTCGCCTGGAAAAGGGCGAGAAGATCGACAAGCTGCTGTACGGCGGCTACTCCACCATCAGCCTGGGCTATGCGGGGCTGTATGAGTGCACCCGCTATATGACCGGCAAGAGTCATACGGACGATGAGGGCGGCGGCAAGGCCTTTGCCCTGTCCGTGATGCAGCACTTGAATGACGCCTGCAACAAGTGGAAAAAGCAGGAGAACATTGACTTCTCCATCTACGGCACCCCGCTGGAGTCCACCACTTACAAATTTGCCAAGTGCCTGCAAAAGCGCTTTGGTATCATCAAGGGCGTAACAGACAAGAATTACATCACCAACAGCTACCATGTGCATGTGTCCGAGCCCATCGACGCCTTTACCAAGCTGAAATTTGAAAGCGAGTTCCAACGGCTGTCCCCCGGCGGCGCCATCAGCTATGTGGAGGTGCCCAATATGCAGCAGAACATTCCGGCGGTGCTCCAGGTGATGCAGTATATCTATGACAATATTATGTACGCCGAGCTGAACACCAAGAGCGACTACTGCCAGTGCTGCGGCTACGACGGTGAAATCAAGATCGTAGAAAATGCGGACGGCAAGCTGATCTGGCAGTGCCCCAACTGCGGCAACACCGATCAGGACAAGATGAATGTGGCCCGCCGCACCTGCGGTTACATCGGCACCCAGTATTGGAACCAGGGCCGTACCCAGGAGATCAAGGACCGGGTCCTGCACTTATAAGATGAATTACGCAGAGATTAAAAAAAATGACATTGCAAACGGAGAGGGCGTGCGCACCTCTCTGTTTGTTTCCGGCTGTCGCAATCGGTGCAAAAACTGCTTTAACGCCGTCACCTGGGACTTTCTGTACGGCAAGCCCTTTGACCAAGCGGTGGAGGACGATATCATTGCGTCCACCCGTCCCCGCTGGATCAGCGGTCTGTCCCTGCTGGGGGGCGAGCCCTTTGAGCCGGAAAATCAAGCGCCGCTGCTGGCATTTCTTCGTCGGTTCCGCACCGCCTTACCGGGCAAGACCGTGTGGTGCTACACCGGCTTTACCTTAGAAGAACTGCTGGGCAAAAGCGGCGAATGCCGCGCCTGCACCCCCCATACCCGGGAGTTGCTGGGACTGATCGACATATTGGTGGACGGCCGGTATGAGGAAGAACTGGCCGATATTACCCTGGCCTTTCGCGGGTCCAAAAATCAGCGTGTGCTGAACCTGCCCGCTACCCTTACGACCGGCGAGCCGGTGCTCTATTTAGAATAACCGCCGCAAGACATAAGAAAAACGGACGAATTCCACACACGAGGGAGTTCGTCCGTTTTTTGCTTTGCTTTATTTTTTCTTAGGCTTCTTCACATACACGGCCACCAGCCAGTAGTACACCGGAATGATTAGGAACAGCACCCAGGCCGGGTGCCACAACTTTGCACAAACGCCCAGTACCAGAAACACGGTGATGATGACTTCCGGAATCGGCTGCGCCATCATAAAGGCCTTTTGGCTCTTGGTCATACAAGCGCCGGCAAAATGATAGTAAATGGGAATCAGCAGAAAGACCAGCCAAGTGGGGTGCCAGCCAACGGTCAGCCCCAAAGCCACATACACAATCGCCACCACTACCGGGAACGGGAACTTAAACAGGCTCTTGCCCAGTTTACCGTGAAGGGCGTGGCGCTTCTCTTTTGTTTTCGGCTGCTCTGCCGGCTGCGCCACAGCAGCGGCCTGGCGGGGAGCAGGCTGCGGCGGCGTCAGCAAAGACGGCTCGCCACCTAACAACTGGTCCAGCGTCATGTGATACAGCTCGGCCAATGCAATTAAATTGTCTGTATCCGGTGAGGACTCGCCACGCTCCCACTTGGAGATTGCCTGGCGGCTCAGCCCCAATTTCTCCGCCAAGGCGTCCTGGCTGTAACCGTTCTCCTTGCGCAGTTGTTGCAGGCGATTTGCTGTTTTCAGATCCATGAGGCCGTACTCCTTCACTGTGTTGTTCTGTTTATTTTACCAAAAATTCTACCCCTTTGCAAGACGGGTCATCTTTTTTTGTACACCGTCACCAAAAAGTCCAAGGTCACCGGCAGCTGCTCTATTGCATCCAACCGCCGGCGCAACATCGGTGCGGTACGATAATAATAAGGGGTCATAGCAAACAGGGTTTGCAAATCCGGCGCGGGGATCTGCACTTCCTGCGCCACCCGGAATTGCCGTTCCATCTCCAGGAGCGGACTTTTCGGCACGATCTCGTCATTGGGGTAAGGCCGATCGTACACCGTCTCTTTGATCTGCCACAAATGGTGCGCACCGGGGGTCACGCTGTACAGCCGCCCACCGGGCGCCAACACTCGAGCAAAAGCGCGATCGTGAAAGGGCGCAAACAAATGCAGTGCCGTATCAATACAGCTCTCTGCCACCGGCATACGAGCCAAATTCGCCACAAAGTATTGGCCGCCGTTCTTTCGCTTAGCCGCCAGGCGCACCATCGTCTTAGACAAATCAAAGCCGTAAAGCGCACCGTCGGCAGGCACGCTGTCGTAGTACCCCTCACCGCAGCAAATATCCAGCACATTGCCATGCAACAGCGGCGTCAGCGCCTCCTTCAGGCAGCCGTAGTACCCACGCTCCAAAAAAGCATGACGAGCAGCGGCGCTCTCTTTACTGTCGCCCATTTTATCCGCAGATTTAGAGGTGCAAAGCAGATTCACATACCCCTCTTTTGCCACATCGAAGCTGTGGCCCGCCGGGCAAGTGTACTGCCGTTCTGTACGCAAAAGTGCCCCGCCGCAGACGGGGCACACAAGCACTTGCTCTTTCATTAGTGATGGAACAGACGAATACCGGTCATCGCCATAGCCATACCGAAATCGTCACAACAGGCGATCACATCGCCGTCCCGCACAGAGCCGCCGGGCTGGGCAATGTACTGCACGCCGCTCTCTGCCGCACGCTCAATGTTATCCTCAAAGGGGAAGAACGCGTCAGAGCCCAGGCTCACGCCGGTGAGTTCTTTGTGCCAAGCTGCCTTTTCCTCCGCAGTAAAGGGCGCCGGCTTCTCCGTAAAGTACCGCTGCCATACGCCGTCTGCCAGCAGCTTATCGCTCTCCGGGCTGATATACAGGTCAATGGCGTTGTCTGCCTCGCACTTGCGAATGCCGTCGATGAAGGGCAAAGTGCGCACTTTTTCACTATTTCGCAGCCACCAGTTGTCTGCCTTGTTGCCGGCCAGGCGGGTGCAGTGGATTCGGCTTTGCTGCCCGGCGCCAACGCCGATGGTCTGGCCGTCCTTGGCGTAGCACACGCTGTTGGACTGGGTATATTTTAGGGTAATCATGCTGATGAGCAGGTCGATCTTGGCGCTCTCCGGCAAGGTGTTCACCTTCGTGGGCAGTTCGTTGAACAGATCCATGGAGATCTTGGCGTCGTTGCGCTTTTGCTCAAATTTAATACCAAACACCTGCTTGGTCTCCGTCTCCTGAGGCACATAGTCCGGATCCATCTGGATGATCAGATAGTTGCCACGGCGCTTTTTCTTCAAAATCTCCAGTGCCTCGTCGCTGTAAGAAGGCGCGATAATGCCGTCGGACACTTCCTTTACCAGGAACTGAGCCACAGAGGCATCGCACTCGTCGCTGAGGGCGGCAAAGTCACCAAAGGAAGATACACGGTCACAGCCGCGAGCCCGCACATACGCCTGGGCAATGGGGCTCAGCTCCAGCCCCTCCGGCACAAAGCACACCTGGCGGTCCGCTGCCGTCAAGGGCTTCGCCACCGCCGCACCGGCGGGAGAAACATGCTTAAAGGAAGCGGCGCTGGGCAGCCCGGTGGCCGCCTTTAATTCCCGCACCAGCTGCCAGGAATTGAATGCGTCTAAAAGATTGATGTAGCCCGCTGCACCATTCAGAATCTGAAAGGGCAGCGCCTGCCCGTCCATGTGAATGCGCGCAGGGTTTTGGTTCGGGTTGCAACCGTATTTCAGTTTGTACTCCGTCATAGCCATTCTCCTTTATACCCGGTCGTGCCGAGATGATAGCAATATTTTACACCCTTGCATTGCAAAAAGCAATGCTCAATGCTACAATATTACTGCCAATTTACCTATGGAGATGTAACAAAATGACGGGAATTTTAGCCATCAACGCCTTTTTGCACAGCGAAAAATATACCCAGCAGGACAAACTGCTGCTTGCCGGCGCCAAAGCCTGCGGGATCAATCTAAAAATCTACTCCAATTTGGAGCTGCGCCTGGCTGTGCCCAAAGCAGACTTTGTACTGTTTTGGGACAAGGATGTGTCGTTGGCCCACGCCTTGGAACAGCAGGGACTGCCGGTGTTTAACAGCGCCAAGTCCATTGCCTTGTGCGACAACAAGGCGCTGACTTACCAAACCCTGCTTTGCACCGTGCCTCAGCCGGAAACCATGGTGGCACCCAAAACTTATTTTGAGGACAGCAATTTTTCTCCGTTTATTGACGGGGCCATAGAGCACCTGGGGCTGCCGCTGGTGTTTAAGGAATGCTACGGCTCCTTTGGCGCCCAGGTGTTTCTGTGCCATAGCAAGGAAGAGATCGAGAGTCATATTACCGCCCGCCCCTTCCTGCTGCAAAAATTCTGCAAAGCGAGCGCCGGACACGACAAGCGGATCGAGGTGATCGGCGGCCGGTGCGTGGCCGCCATGGAGCGGTACAACCCGGCGGACTTCCGGGCCAATATTACCAACGGCGGCCAAATGCGTCCTTACACCCCCACCCGGGAGGAGGAAGCGCTGGCGCTGGCCGCAACGGAAAAGCTGGGGCTGCTGTTCGGCGGGGTGGACCTGCTGGAGGACGGCACCGTGTGCGAGGTCAATTCCAACGCCCATTTGGTAAATTTGAAAAAGTGCACCGGCATTGACACGGCGCCCCTGCTGTTCCAGGCCATTCAGGAGGCGCTGCAATGAGCGGCGTGGTGCTGTACGCACCGGAGGAGGCACGGCGTAACGAATTTTCCGTAGAGAAATTCCACACGCTGCTGGGCGCGGAGCTGCACACCCCGGATTACGACGGCCCGGCGGATTTTGTCATCAACCGCACCAACGACCCGGCGGTGGCGCGGCGGTTCGAGTCGCAGGGCGTGCGGGTGTTTAACCCGGCAGCCTTTTGCGCCCTGGCCAACGATAAGGACGCCTGCTACCGCTTTATGGCGGCAAAGGGCGTGGAGATCTTACCCATCGACCAAACGGAGCCGCCTATGGTGGTGAAGCCAAAGGACGGCCACGGCGGGCAGGGCGTGCGCCTGATCCGGTCCGGCGAGCCGGTGCCGCCACAGGACGGCAACCTGGTCTATCAAGCAGTGGCAGATACCCCCGGGCAGGACCTGCGGGTGTGGCTGCTGGGAGGCGAAATCTACGCCGCCTGCCTGCGTCGCTCCGCCACGGACTTTCGCTCCAATTATTGCCTGGGGGGTAGCGCTGCGGTCTATCCCCTCTCTCCGGCAGAACGGGCGCAGGTGAGCAACATCGCCGCCTTGGTGCAGGCAGATTACTACGCCATCGACTTTGTGCGCCACCAAGGCCGCTGGGTCTTTAATGAGCTGGAGGATACCGTAGGCGCCCGTATGCTCTACGACCTGACCTCCCTGGACCCCCTGGCCGATTATTGCCGCTATATCCAAAATTACCTGTAACCAACAAAAGACCCCGCCACCGGCGAGGTCTTTGCTTTTCTATCCCAATCTGTGGGATTGATTTGTCGTTTTAAAAACGGATTATTTTGCCTTTACATTGCGCACATTAGACCAAGCACCGTAAATCTTGTTGCCGTTCACCGTCTTATAAGCGCGCACCTTCACATAATAGCGTTTGCCCTTGGTGAAGTTCTTGCCGGTATAGCTGGTTTTCTTCTGCCCGGACACGGTGGTCTTGGACACCATTTTCTTAAAGTTCTTGTCCTTGGCCCAATAGATTTGGTAGCCGCTGGCAGAGCCGCCCACTTTCTTCCAGGTGGCCTTGATCTTGTGGCCGCTCTTAGTTGCACTTAGGCCGGTCAAATTGGGGGTGGCCGGCTTGGTATAAGCGGTCATATACGCCCAACCGCTGTAATAATTCTTGCCGCCCACTGTGCGGTATGCCCGTACCCGGTAAGTGTAACCGGCACCGGCGGTCAGGCTCTTATGGGTATAAGAAGTGCCTTTTACCGTTGCCAGTGTCTTATAGCTGTTGCCGCTCTTGCGCTGCAACTGATAGCCGGTGGCACCGGCCGGTTTGTTCCACGCCAGTTTCAGTGAATTGCTGCCCCGACTGCTCACCCGGAATTTGCCCGGCTTGCCAACAGAGTAGTTCACGGTCACGCCATACTGGCGACCCTGGGTGGAATTGCTGCCATAAACCTCTACAAAATAAGTTCCGGCAGACAAGCCTTGGGTCGGGAATGTATAGTTACCGTCGCTGACATAAACATCCTTACAAGCCACTTGAGAACAATTTCCGTTACCTACATATTTACATAAATAAACAGTCCAATAGCCATCAGCACTTGCTTTGGTATGTGTAAATGTAACAGAAACACTGGAAGAAGAATTCAAAACAAATTTATACCAGTCAACATCATTTGAATAGTTCACACTGATGCAAGTGCCATATCTTGTCACCCCCATGGACAGAGGATCTGCAGAAGTATAATCGTCATTGGATTCCGTTTCCCAGTTGGATACATAAGCGCACTTAGGCGTTACGCTATATTGTCGATTACAAGCAGAATCAAGGCCTTGAACCTCTATAAAATATGTTCCCGCAGGCAGCCCTTCGGATGGAAAAGTATAATTCCCATCATAAATATAAACATCTTTATAATCCAACTGAGTTAAGTTGCCATTGCCATCATATTTATACAAAGACACTTGCCAGCGACCATCTGCATCTGCACGATTAAAGGAGAACTGCACATTCACCTTGGCCGGAGAAGATAAGGAAAACTTGTACCAATCAGAATCACTAGAATAGTCTTCAAAGGTACACACACCATAAATAGTAGAATTCACCGGCACATAATCCGCAGAGGAATAGTCATCATTATCCTCCGTTTCATAATAGGTGTCCCCTGCATACGCCGTAAGGCCCAGTCCGCCGGTAATGCTCAGGAGCATCACCAGAGACAGGGCAAAGCTAAGCACTCTTTTCATATTCTTGACCTCCAACAGAAATAGTATTTTGCCCCTTTATTGTAGGCAAACACCCTATCAAAAGCAATACGCCGACAGCGTACACCTAACAAATTATTTGAAAAAAATACAGACTTTTGTGTGTGCAAAACGCATCCTTTACGAAAAGATATAAAAAAGCCCTTGCTTTGCAGCTGCGAAGCAAGGGCTTTTTGCTGATTTATGCTTTAATAATATCCGCCGGGGTGACAGGCAGAGCCTGTTGCAGGGCAGACAGGGGCAGCTCCACCTGGGCGCCCACGCGCCCGGCAGAGAAGAAGATGGTGTCATAATCCGCCGCCGTTTGGTGGATATAGGTGGGGAACTGCTTTTTCATACCAATGGGCGAGCAGCCGCCGTGCACATAGCCGGTGCGGGGCAGCAGCTCTTTTTGGGGCAGCATTTCTACCGCCTTTTCGCCGCAGGCGCGAGCCGCCTTTTTCAGATCCAGTTCTTCTGCCACCGGCACCATAAACACAAAGAAGCCGCCGCTTTTGCCCCGGGTCACCAAGGTCTTAAACACTCGCTCCGGTTCCTGGCCCAGCAGCCGTGCCACCTCCACACCGTTCACGGTAGAATTATCATAGGTATAGTGGTTATAGGCCAGCTTTTTGCTGTCCAGCACCCGCATTACATTGGTTTTCAGTTCTTTTTTTGCCATCTTCTGTCACTTTCTTAATACTTATTATGCACTTTCTCCGCAAAGCAAAGGAAGTCCTTCAGCACCACTTTGGTGCCATCGTCCAGCACGGCGGTGCCGCTCATGCGGCCAAACACCTGGTGCTGGTCGGAGCAGATCAGCTTCACATCCAACAGCGCCGCCCGGTCGATAATGGGCACAAAGTCCATCTCAAACCGACCGTCCGAGGAAGTAAACTTCCAGGGATCTGTGTAATTATCGCTGATCAGGAAGGTTACATCGTCCAGCTTATGCCCCACCCCGTCGTAGAACAAAATATTCTCCGAGGCGGCGGAGGTGTCGCCAAAGCCGTAACCGATATTAAAGCCAAAGCGGTGACCGTCCACCGTGCCGGAGCCGGAGCCCCAGTACCAGGTGTTGTCATAGGTCCACACGCCGCGACCCCAGTCCAAAGCGCCGTAGTCCGTAGCCGGGTCAAAGGTATAAATTTTGCCGTCAAACTCCACCTTGCCACGGGCACGCATACAATTGATCTTTTGATTATAGTAGAACGCGTGCGGGTCCTCCAGCCAGGGCGTGGCGATCACCATGGAGTCCTGGAGTGGGTCCTCTAAGAAGATCTGCGCCCGCAGGGGCTTGCCGTTATAGAAATTCTTAAAGTGGCACTTGATCTCCCGCTGCTCAAAATTCAAATTAAACTGCATACCCAGCTTTTTGTCGCAGTAGCGGATACTGCCGCCGGAGGACACGGTGGGCATGTGCAGCTTGCCCATGGGAAAGGCGTTCAAAATGGTCTCCGTGTGCTCAAAGGCATGCTTAAAGTCCAAGAAAGTCACGGACTGCAAGCCAATGTACCCATCATCCGACAGGGTAAAGCACACGCCAAAGTCCCCGGAGGGCGACAGCACCGAATAGTAGTCCCACTCCTTAATGCGGGTGGGGCGCTTTTTAATATCCGCCCGACTGTACAGCTGCAACGGCCGCCGAGACCAACCCGGCTCTTGCAAAATCCCATCCGGTCCCAGCAGCGGCTGGATGGTGGTTACCTCATGGTTGCGCATAAATGAATCCCCCTTCATAATGCAAAAAAGTGTATAGTTCGGTCAACAATACCATCCTACCACAAACGGCAGCCATTTGCAACGGGTATTCAGTATTCAATCCCCCGCCGTGCCGGCGCGCCGGTATCAAAGGGGTGGCGTTCCTTGGTCATACGGGTAACATAATCGCACAAGGGCGCCAAGTCCGCCGGCAGGCTGTGGCCGGTCAAGATGATCTCGCAATTCTTGCCCCGACGCTGTAAAAAATCTATCAAGCCTTGCCGAGGCAGCAGATCACCGGCAAAGGCGTCTGCCCCCTCGTCCAGCACCACCAAAAAGCAATCCGCCGCGACCGCGTCAATCTCCGTTAGCAGCCGGGCATAATCCGCTGCCAAGGCCGCCTGCTTCTCTGCCGTCACCGGGCAAAACATTTGGAACTGTTCCCGAGGGAACAGGCATTGCACCCCCAGCCGCTCCAGCGCCTCCACCTCGCACGAGGAGCCATCTTTATAGAACGACACAAAGAGCACCGCCTCCCCGGCACCTGCCGCGCGCACCGCTGCGCCCACCGCCGCCGTGGTCTTGCCCTTGCCGTCACCGTAATAAAGCTGTACCATTTTGCCACCTCTGTCTTTCTGTTACCAGTATAACCCGCACCCGGGACGATGTAAAGAAAAACCGCGGTATAAAGCCAAAAAAATTGCAGTTCCACGGAGCGTGGACAACTTCCACCGTCTGCCTGTTGCAAAGGTTCGCCCTTTCTGCTACAATAAAACCGTAAACAAGGGAAAGGAGAGCGGGAACCACGGTCCCCGCACCGCAGATATGGACGCAAAAGAGATTGGGCGCACCATCAGCACCCACCGCAAGGCGCTGGGGCTGACCCAAATGCAACTGGCGGCCCAGTTGCAGGTTAGCAACCGCACCGTCTCCAAGTGGGAGAACGGCGACGGCTTTCCGGATATTTCGCTGCTGCCGGGACTGGCCGCTGCCCTGGACATCACCATTGACGAGCTGCTCACCGGGGAAGTACCGGCGCAGATTCAGCAAAGCGTCAGCGCCGCAGAAGCCCGCCGTGCCCAAGGCCGCTACCAGGTGGCCAAGATCGTGGCCGGAGCGCTGTTGGTGGCGGGCAGCGTGATCGGGCTGATCACCGAGGTGCGGCTGTTTTGGGTGAAGCCCTTTTATATGTTTATTGAGATTTACCTGCTGGTGCTGGCCTTTGTGCTGGTGGTGGTAGGGGCCATGGTCTTTCTCATCGGGCTGGTGCGCTACCGCACGGAGATGCAACACCTGAACACAGCCAACCGGATAGAGGCTCTGGCGGCGCTGGCAGGCGCCGGTCTGTTTCCCCTCTTTACCGTGCTGCGCTTTCTCCACGCTTACACCCGACCGGGCATGGCGGTATTCATCGTGCTGCTGGCGGTAGCTGTGGGGCTGTGGGTTTGGCGACTGGCGGTGGACTGCAAAAAGCTGCAGGCAGAAAAAAGCCATCCCATCGCAGAGAAAGACTGATTTTGTCAAAAAAATAGAACTGGCTATTGATTTGGCGGATGCTTTCCAGTATAATATATAAGTACAGACGGTTGTACAGGCGTACAGCCGTTTTTCTTATTATAATGTTCGCGCGTAAGTAGAGGGATTATGAAAAAAGTAGGCTTTGACAATCAAAAATATTTAGAGATGCAATCCGGCCGTATTCGGGAGCGGATTGCCGAATTCGGCGGCAAGCTGTACCTGGAATTCGGCGGCAAGCTGTTTGACGACTACCACGCCAGCCGGGTACTGCCGGGCTTTCAGCCGGACAGCAAACTGCAAATGCTGCTGCAGCTAAAGGACCAGGCGGAGATCGTCATTGTAGTCAGCGCCCAGGATATTGAGAAGGATAAGGTGCGTGGCGATCTGGGCATTACCTATGATATAGACACCCTGCGGCTGATCGAGGCGTTCCGTTCCAAGGGGCTGACCGTCAGCTCAGCGGTGCTCACCAAGTACGCCCCTTCACCCAAGCTGGACGCCTTTGAGGCCCGGCTGCAGGCGGCAGGCGTGGCGGTGTACCACCACTATCTGATCGACGGCTACCCGGCCAGCATCAGCAAGATCGTCAGCGACGCCGGCTACGGCAAAAATGATTATATCGAGACCCAGCGCTCCCTGGTAATCATCACCGCCCCCGGTCCGGGCAGCGGCAAGATGGCCACCTGCCTGTCCCAGCTGTACCATGAGAATCGGCGGGGCATTAAGGCCGGGTACGCAAAATTTGAGACCTTCCCCATCTGGAACATTCCTCTGAACCACCCGGTGAACCTGGCCTATGAGGCAGCCACCGCGGACCTGGGGGATGTAAATATGATCGACCCCTGGCACCTGGAGGCCTACGGCCAGACCACGGTGAACTACAACCGGGATGTGGAGATTTTCCCGGTGCTGAAAGCCACATTTGAAAAGATTTACGGCACCTGCCCCTACCAGTCCCCCACGGATATGGGAGTCAATATGGCCGGCAACTGCATTGTGGATGACGACGCTGTCTGCACCGCCGCCAAAGAGGAAATCCTACGCCGCTACTTTACTGCCTGCTGCAACGCGCTGCGCGGCAAGGAATGCAGCGACGAAATTTATAAATTAGAGCTGCTGCTGGGTCAGGCGGGACTGAATACCGACGATCGGGCCTGCGCGGCAGCTGCAACCCGGACTGCGGCAAACACCGGCACGCCCTGCGCCGCCATTGAACTGGAAAACGGCGATTTGATCACCGGCAAAACCACTGAGCTGCTGGGCTGCGCCAGCGCTATGCTGCTCAATGCCTTAAAGCACCTGGGCGGTATTCCGGACGAAACATTGCTGATCTCGCCGCAGGTGATCCGTCCCATCCAGGCGCTAAAGACCCGCCACCTGGGCAGCCGCAATCCTCGGCTGCATACGGACGAGGTGCTCATTGCCCTGTCCATGTGCGCAGTGACGGACCCCAACGCCGCCTTGGCGCTGGAACAGCTGGGCAAGCTGCGGGACTGCGAAGTGCACTGTTCCGTGCTGCTGTCCTCCGTGGATGAGAACACGCTGAAAAAGCTGGGCGTGCACCTGACCTGCACGGCAAAAAGCGACAAAAAGGTCATTTACTGATCGACCCAATATCATTTTATATACAGACTACAACACAGAAAGGGTGATTTCATTGGGCAAAACCAAGTATATCTTCATTACCGGCGGCGTTGTCAGCGGGCTGGGCAAGGGCATTACCGCCGCTTCCCTGGGCCGACTGCTGAAGTCCAGAGGGCTAAAGGTCACCGCACAGAAGCTGGATCCGTACCTGAATGTGGACCCGGGCACCATGAACCCGGTACAGCACGGCGAGGTATTCGTTACCGACGACGGTGCGGAAACGGATCTGGATCTGGGGCACTACGAGCGCTTTATTGACGAGTCCCTGAGCCAAAACTCCAACCTGACCTCCGGACGCGTATACTGGAAAGTGATCACCGATGAGCGCAAGGGTGTGTATGGCGGCCAAACCATTCAGATCATTCCCCATGTGACCAATGAGATCAAGCGTTCCATCGCCCGCAACGCAGACACCGGCGCCGACGTGTGCCTGGTAGAAATCGGCGGCACCGTAGGCGATATTGAGAGCCAGCCGTTTTTGGAGGCCATTCGCCAATTTGCCGTGGAGGCCGGGCGAGAGAACTGCCTGTTTATCCATGTGACCTTGGTGCCCTACCTGGCAGCCTCCGATGAGCTGAAAAGCAAGCCCACCCAGCACAGTGTAAAGGAAATGCTTTCCATCGGTATCAATCCGGATATTATCGTTTGCCGCACGGAGCACCCGCTGACGGATGAGATCAAGCACAAGATCTCCCTGTTCTGCAATGTGGATCCGGAGTGCGTCATTGAAAATAACAACTGTGACATTCTCTATGCCGTGCCCATCATGCTCCACCAGCAGCATATGGACGATGTGGTGATCCGCAAGCTGGGCATTGACTGCCCCGGTACACCGGATCTAGCCGACTGGCAGGAAATGCTGGACGCGCTGCGCCACCCGGTACAGACGGTCAAAATCGGTCTGGTGGGCAAATATGTGGAGCTGCACGACAGCTATATCAGCGTCAACGAGGCGCTGAAGCACGGCGGCATTGCCACCCACAGCGCCGTGGATATTCACTGGATCGACTCGGAGACCCTGGAGGGCGATGATGTGGATCTGGACGCCATCTTGGGCGATATGGACGGCATTTTGGTACCCGGCGGCTTTGGCTCCCGCGGCATAGAAGGCAAAATCAACGCCTGCCGCTACGCCCGCACCCACGGAGTGCCCTACCTGGGAATCTGCCTGGGTATGCAGATTGCAATTATTGAATTTGCCCGGGATGTGCTGGGCATGGCAGACGCCAACTCGGCAGAGATCGACCCGTCCACCACCCACCCGGTGATCGACATTTTGCCGGAGCAAAAGGATGTAACGGACATGGGCGGCACCATGCGCCTGGGTCAGTACCCCTGCACCTTGAACCCGGAGTCCAAGGCCTATGGCCTGTACGGCGCCTCTATGATCTATGAGCGCCACCGCCACCGCTATGAGGTAAACAATGATTATCGCCCGGACCTGCTGAAAGGGGGCATGATCTTTGCCGGTACTTCGCCGGATAACCACATTGTAGAGATGGTGGAAATCCCGGATCACCCCTGGTTCGTGGCCGGCCAGTTTCATCCGGAATTCAAGAGCCGTCCCAACCGTCCGCACCCGCTGTTCCGCGGCTTCGTCACCGCTGCCGCAGCGCGTATGAACAGCAAGAAATAAGCGCAATAAATATGCCAAACACCCCTATGACCGCAAGAGCCATAGGGGTGTTTTTGCGTAAAAAGGAGCGGCGGGAGCAAGCCCCCGCCCTACGGTAGGGGCGGCAATCTGCCGCCCCGCAAAAAACAGGGAACGGTACACACCGTTCCCTGTTTCTATTTTTATACCCTTTTATCTGTTTATTTCTGCACGGCAGACACAACGCCCTCTGCCAAACCGGCAAGACCTTGAATTTCCGACGGAATAATGATCTTGGTGGCCTGACCGTCGGCAGCCTTGGAGAACGCCTCCAGCGCTTTCAGCTTAATCACCGCGTCACCGGCGTTGGCCTCATTGAGCAGGCGAATGGCGTCTGCGGTGGCCTTTTGCACTGCCTCAATAGCCGCAGCCTCACCCTCGGCCTCGCGAATTTTTGCTTCTTTCACAGCCTCGGCGTGAAGGATGGCCGCCTGCTTTTCTGCCTCTGCTTCCAGGATCTTGGACTCCTTGTGTCCCTCGGCCACCAAAATACGGCTCTGCTTCTCGCCCTCGGCGGTCAAGATGGCCTCGCGGCGCTGCCGCTCCGCTTTCATCTGCTTTTCCATAGCGTCCTGAATTTCCCGGGGCGGGATAATGTTTTTCAACTCCACCCGGTTCACCTTAATACCCCAAGGGTCCGTGGCCTCGTCCAAAATCACCCGGATCTTGGTGTTGATGGTGTCGCGGGAAGTGAGGGTGCTGTCCAGCTCCATCTCGCCGATAATATTACGCAGCGTGGTGGCAGACAGATTCTCAATGGCAGAAATGGGGCTTTCCACACCGTAGGTGTACAGCTTGGGGTCCGTGATCTGGAAGAACACCACCGTGTCGATCTGCATGGTCACATTGTCCTTGGTGATCACCGCCTGCGGCTTAAAGTCAACGACCTGCTCCTTAAGAGAAACGGTCTTGGCAATCCGGTCAATAAACGGAATTTTTACATGCAGACCGGTCTCCCAGGTGGCGTAGAAAGTGCCCAGCCGCTCCAAAACAAATGCCTTGGACTGGGGCACTACACGAATGTTGGCCAGCACCAGCGCAATCAGCGCCAGAATGACCACAGCTAAAATGATCCACTTTAACATACAAATTCTCCTTTTCTTTCATTTTATATAGATAAAAATGGATAACAAAATCAAACCTTGCCCACCGGGGCCTTGGCCGGGCGCACCATCAGCTTGACGCCTTCAATGCGATCCACCACCACTGTGGATCCGGCGGCAATGGGCGCGCCGTCCGTACTGCGGGCAGACCACACACTGCCGCACACTCTCACCTGTCCGGTGGCGGCTAAATTGTCAATATCTTCCAGCACCACGCCGGTTCGGCCAACGCAGCGGTCCGCGTTGGTGGCCTGCATGCGGGGGCGCAAATATTTCTTAACCAGCGGTTTGGTGGCCAGCAGCGCCACCACGGATACCGCCACAAACAGCACCCCCTGGAGCCAAACAGCCCCGCCGCAGGCTGCCGCAACGGCCGCAGCCACTGCGCCCAGCACAAACCAAATGGACACCAGTTGGGCGGTAATCCCCTCCAGCACGCCAAATACTACGGCGGCAAGGATCCATATATACAGCATTTGCATGGGCTGCAACCTCCTCTCGGCGCAAAAAGCGGTAAACCGCCCCGATTTTCTATTCTCAGTATAGCATACGCTACACCCCTTTGCAATACACATTCCATTTTAATCGACGCGTGCCCGGCAGGGGTATGCGGCGGGAGCAAGCCCCCCGCCCTACGGTCGTTTTATCCCCTCAGTCGCAAAATGCGACAGCTCCCCTTGTTTCCAAGGGGAGCCGTAAAAGGGTACTATATTTACGCTTCTTCCTCGCTGATCATCTTGCGGGTTTTCAGAATAGAAGAGGCAGACACGGAAAATTCGTCCAGTCCCCACGCCAACAGATGGGGGATCAGCCGGGGGTCCGCCGCCCCCTCGCCGCACATACCCACCGGAATACCGGCGGCCTTGGCGGCCTTAATGGTCATTTCAATGGCAGAGAGCACTGCCGGCTGCATAGGATCGTACAGCCGCGCCACCGCCTGATTGCCACGATCCACTGCCATCACATAGCCGGTGAGATCATTGGTACCGATGGAGAAGAAGTCCGCTTCCTTGGCCAGTTCCGCTGCGGTCAGCGCCGCAGCCGGGGTTTCTACCATAATACCCACCGGCACCGGGTGCACATCCTCGCCGGCTTCGATCAGCTCCCGCAGACACTGCTCAATCAGCTTTTTAGCTGCCAGAATCTCTTCCTTGCAGGTGATCAGAGGCAGCATCAGCTTTAAGTCGCCGAACTTGGCCGCCCGCAAAATGGCGCGGATTTGGTCGCAAAACAGATCCGGGTGGTCCAGGCAGTAGCGAATGGCCCGGTGTCCCAGAAACGGATTGTCCTCTTTTTCAATCTCTAAGTAGGGAATTTCCTTATCGCCGCCAATGTCCAGAGTACGGATGATGACCTCCCGGCCGTTCATGGCCTTGGCCACCGTGGCGTAAGCCTCAAACTGCTCTGCCTCCGTGGGGCGGGACATCCGATCCATAAACAGGAATTCCGTGCGGAAAAGGCCGATACCCTCACCGCCGTTTTGTACCACCGCCTGCACATCCTCCGGCTTGCCGATATTGCCGTACACGGCCTTTTTCACGCCGTTCTTGGTGACGGTAGGCAGATTGCAATAGCGGTTGAGCGCCTCTCGCTCTGCCAAATATTCCCGCTGCCGCCGCTTAAATTCCGCCGTCTGTTCCGGCGTAGGCTCCGGCAGCACTGTGCCGCGAAAGCCGTCCACCGCCACGCATTGGCCGGTGTGCAACGCCTCTACTGCACCGCTGACGGACAGTACCGCCGGAATGCCCATGGCCCGCGCCAAAATGGCACTGTGGGAGGTCATACCGCCCACCTCTGCCACAATGGCTGCCACATGCTCCCGGTTCATTTTGCCGGTCATAGAGGGGGTAAAGTCGTGAGCCACCAGTACCGTGCCCGGTTCAATGGCGCCCAAATCCACCTGCTCCGCACCCAGCATAATACCCAGCAGATCCTCTCGCACATCGGCAATATCGCTGGCTCTCTGACGGGTCAGCTCGTCATCCATGCCGGAAAACATGGCAATAAATTGGTTGCACACCCCATCAGCCGCCGCTTCCGCCGTGGCACCGCCGTCGATCATCTCCTCCATTTGGGAGAGCATAAACGGATCCCGCAGCATCTCCATGTGACCGTCTAAAATCGCTGCCTCTTTCTCTCCGGCAGAGGCTTGCAGACGATCCCGCAGCTGCTCCGTCTTTTGCATAAATGCGTTAATGGCTGCCCGAAGCCGCTCTTTTTCCTGCTGGGCGCCGCCAAAGACCACGCCGCTGTAATCCAGCGACCGGTGCTGAATGATCAAGGCCTTGCCGATGCCGCAGCCCTCGCTTACGCCTGTTCCTCTTAGCATGGTATCGCTCCCTCTCCTTGCTCCACTTAATAAACACAGCCAGGGAACTGCCCCAAAGAGCCGTTCCCTGTGTGCAAAATTTCTTATGCCTCGCCTAAGCCGGACTCAATCAGACTGACCGCCTTGGCCAGCGCCTCATTTTCGTCCGGACCGTCGGCCCGCACTTCCAGCTGGCTGCCGCACTTAATGCAGCCGGCCATAATGTTCATAATGCTCTTGGCGTTAATGTCCTTGCCGTTTAAGATCAGATGCACATCGCTTTGGAATGCAGTCATTTCCTTAACGAACATATTTGCCGGGCGCATATGAAAGCCCTCTTTATTGATCACCTTTGTTACCTGAGATACCATTATGCTCTCTCCTTCTCTGTTTTATTCTTTTTCAGCAGGGCCAGCATCAACGCACCGACCACAGAGCCTGCAACCAAAGCCACAATATAGCCCAGAGGATGATCCACAACTGCAAAAGTGAAAACACCGCCGTGGGGTGCCGGGCAAGCACAGCCAAACAGCGCGCAGACCAAACCGGCTACGGCAGAGCCCACCATACAGGACGGAATAACGCGCAGCGGATCAGACGCCGCATAAGGAATCGCGCCCTCTGTGATGAAGCACAGACCCATCGCATAATTGACCGGACCGCTTTTCAGCTCCTCTTTGGTCCACTTCTTCTTATTAAAGGTGGTGGACAGAGCGATGGCGATAGGCGGCACCATACCGCCGATCATCACAGCCGCCATGATCCAGGTATCGCCGGTGGCGACGGAAGCCGTACCGAACACATAAGCCGCCTTGTTGAACGGGCCGCCCATGTCAATGGCCATCATAGCCGCCAGAACAACGGACAGGAGAATGCGGGAGGTTTCTCCCAAACCTTTCAGTCCGGCAGACAACGCCAAGTTGATATACCCCACGAAGGGATTGATCAGCAACATAAACAGACCGATCAACACAGTGCCGAACAGGGGATACAGGAACACCGGCTTAATGCCGTCCATGCTCTTGGGCATCCAGGAGAAGGCCTTTTTCAGTCCGTTGACCAGCAGACCGGCCACAAAACCGGCCAGCAGCGCGCCCAAGAATCCGGACACAGCCTTGTCATTACCGGTAGGCGACTGCAGCGTGGCGCCGATGGTGGCCAAATAACCGCCAACGATACCGGGCAGCAAACCGGGACGATCCGCAATGGACTGGGCAATATACCCGGCCAAAATGGGAATCATAAAGCTAAATGCCGCTTTACCGATCCAAAAGATCACCGCCGCTACCGGGTTGGTCTGGCCGAAGTTGCCGCCGGCATTGGCGTTGCCGGCCAATGTATCAATCAAAAAGCCCAGAGCAATCAGCACGCCGCCGCCGACCACGAAAGGCAGCATATGGGATACGCCGTTCATCAGGTGTTTATACACCTTGTGGCCGAAGCTCTCTTTCTCATCGTCATCCCCGGTGGGGGCTGCGTCGCCCTCTGCGTGGTAAACGGGAGCCTTACCGTCCAGCACCTTTTGGATTAACTCCTGCGGTTTGTTAATACCGGCAGAAACCGTGGTTTGCAATACCGGCTTGCCGTCAAAGCGGCTCATCTCTACATTCTTATCCGCTGCAATGATAATACCGTCACAGTCAGCGATCTCTCGGCGGGTGAGTACATTTTTAGCGCCGCCGGAGCCGTTGGTCTCTGCCTTTAAGGGGCAATTCATGGCCGCGCCGGCCTTTTCCAGCGCTTCGGCAGCCATATAGGTATGCGCAATGCCGGTGGGGCAAGCGGTCACCGCCAAAATACGATAGCCTTTCGGAGCCGCCTGTGCGGTTACCACCGTATCCTCCGGGGTCTCCTCCGGGTACTTGGCCCGCTCCTGGGCGTCAATAATTTCAATAAATTCCTCTGCCGTTTTGGCGCCACGGAGCCGATCGCAAAATTCCGGCTCCATGAGCATCACCATCAGGCGAGAGAGAATTTCCAAATGCACATCGCCGTCCGGCGGAGCCGCGATCATAAACAGCAGCGAGCTGGGCTTGCCGTCCGGGGCGTCATAATCCACACCGCCGGGCACGGTCATCGCCGCCAGTGCCGCATGGGCCACGCTGTCGCTCTTTGCATGAGGCACCGCAATGCCCTCGCCGATGGCAGTGGTGCCCTGTCCCTCCCGCGCCAGGATCGCCGCCTTGTAGGCCGACGGGTCCGTTAGGTTGCCTGCTGCCGCGTGCAGCTCTACCAGCGCGTCGATGGCTTGGCTTTTGCTTTCAGCCGGGGCGTTCAGCCGGATCGCCCGAGGAGACAGCAAATCTTTAATCTTCATAGAGAACCCTCCTTACACAGGGCATCGCCCTGCACATTTTATTATCCTCCGACTGCTCTCAGTCGGCAAAATACTGTGTCTTATACCGGCGAATGGTATCGCCGTCTGCCACGCCCTCACAAAAGGCGGAGGCATTACCGGCGGCGGAAGCCCACTGGAGCGCCGTCTTGTAATCGCCGCTGTCTGCGTACCCGGCCAGGAACCCGGCCACCATCGAGTCGCCGCAGCCTACATTGTTCACCGGTTTGCCGGGCACCACGCCCACGGAGTGGGTGCTGCCGTCCTCTGCCAGCAGCGTGGCGCCGTACTTGCCGCGACTCACCAGCACATTGCGTGCGCCTTTCTCTTGCAACTTGGCTGCAAAGAAGCGAATCTTCTCTTCATCGTCCGGGCGAATGTCCTCGCCAAAGATCTCGCCCAACTCGTGGTGATTGGGCTTAATGAGAAACGGGTGGTAATCCAGCACTGCCAGCAACGCGTCGCCGGTGGTGTCTACCACAATATGCACGCCTTTATTTTGCAGCTTGGCGCAGATTTGCTCATAAATGGACCCGGGCATTTGGCTGGGCACCGCCCCGGCCAGCACCAAAAAGTCGCCGGGCATCAGTCCCTCCAGCTTGTGGAACAGAGCCTCCACTTCCGCCTCTGCCGGCTGGGCGCCTGGGGCGTTAATATCCGTTTGCCGATCGGCAAAGATCTTCACATTGATTCGGGTGTTGCCCGCTGCCAACGGCACAAAATCCGTTTGGATTCCCTGGGCCTGCAGCATCTGCTCCAGGGCCCGGCCGGTAAATCCGGCCACAAACCCCAGTGCCCGGGTGGGCACGCCCAGTCCGGACAGCACCATGGACACATTGATTCCCTTACCGCCGCACAGCAGTTGGGCGCTGTCCGCCCGGTTTACATCCTCGCTGCTCAACCGGGGCAGGCGCAAAATGTAGTCCAGCGCCGGGTTTAACGTTACGGTATAGATCATAACAACGCAACCTCCTTGACCACCGTGCGTTCTCCGTACTCCGCGTCCGGCAGCCGATCGGTGATGATGGCCGCCTGATCCAGGGGCGCAAAGCTCACGGTAGATACTTTGTCAAACTTGCTGGCGTCTGCCAGCACATAACTGACGAAACTGCGCTCCATAGCCGCCGCTTTTAAGTAAGCCTCGTCTGTGTCCGGCGTGGTAAATCCCTGACGAATGGCAATGCCGTTGGTGCCGATGAAGCACTTGGAAAAATTGTAGTTATGCAAATTCTTGGCTGCCGCCAGACCGATGATGGCATCGGTGGTGTGCTTTAACTCGCCGCCCAGCACATAGGTTTTCATGCCCTTAGCCACCAATCTCTGGGCGTGAAGAAGACCGTTGGTCACAAAGGTGGCACCCGGCTGCAAGTGGTCGATCATTAACAGAGTGGAGCTGCCGGCGTCTAAATATACAAAATCCGTATCGTCCACCTGGGCAGCGGCATAAGCGGCGATCATCTCTTTTTCGTCCATGTGCAGCTGCAGCTTTTCGTCCAGCTTCTCCTCTCGGCGAATAAAATCCCGCCGGGTCAAAGTGGCGCCGCCGTGCACCTTGTGCAGCTTGCCCAGTCGATCCAGAGCGATCAGATCCCGGCGCACTGTGCTTTCGCTGGCGCCCAGCAGTTGGGTCAACTGGGTAACGGATACCGCCCCCTTTTCCTCCAACTGGGCCAAAATCTGCAAGTGTCTTTCCTGGGTAAGCATAGACGGTTCCTTTCTGTATTTTCCGGGCGTTTGCCGCCCTCGTCCTTACACCCAAAGTGTACCACGGCGGGCAAAAGCCGTCAAGTTCATTCCTTCATTTTCGTTCATTCCGCACAGTGAGCGCCTGCTCTTTTGGGCAATTTATGCAAATGCAACCCCTTTCTCTGCACGGTTTTGAACGGTTATAGCAAAACATGCACAAAATCCGTCATTTTACAGATGCACTTGTTTGCCAAAAAAGGCGCAAAAAAGGCGCCGTATCCTGAGGATACGGCGCTTTTTATAATCTGGATTTATACCGCTTCTAAATATGCGGCTACGGTCTTGGGATCTTCCCCCCGCACAAAGGCAAACTCATCGCTGATGATATGCAGCGCACTGCGCAGCGCCTTGGCGTCTGAAAGATACATTTTCTTGCCGATCTGCTTTTGGTGCTCCTCATGGCAGCGAAGTGTCTTAATCAACCGCAAAATGCGCTTATGATCCGAGCTGTGGAGGATCTCCTCCGTCTTGGCCTTACGCTCGTGGACGTTGCTCACCCACTCGTAGGGCTGGCAGGTCTTGGCATAGCCCATCAATTCCTCCACCATTGCCGGGGCAATGGCTGAGCGGATTTTGATCCGCTGGGGATCGTAATCCGTGGGCACGTAATACTTGGAGTTCCGGTCAAACACAGGCACCAGCACATAGTAGTCCTTGGTCTCGCTGGAAAACTTCATGGTTTCAATTTCGCGCACTTGGCAGATGCCCTTGGTACTGTAATGCACGAAAGTACCGATTTGCATGACACTCACCTTTCTTGATAATACAATAATACACTGCTTTTTCGCCTGTTTTTCTATTTGAACATCACTATTATAGCACAAATCGGTAAAAATTGACATAGGCAAAGTAAACAAATCCCCGCCCCGAATTCCTATCTCTGCGGCAGGAATTTTGTACAAAATGCAAGATTATCCCCATTTTCACGCATTTTCCTTAACAAACCTTAACAAACGAAAAAATCTTTTACCTATCTTTTGCCCGCCAGCGGGCACGGTTTTAACATCATCCGGCTATACTAAAACCGGAGCAGCCAGCCCACGCTGCAAAAATCACAAAAGACCGTATGTACCTTTTCGTACACACGGTCTTGTTTTTTATCCAATGATTACGCTTTTTTGTTATGCCTTTTTCTTTTGGAACAGACGGGCAAATACTTTAATGACCTCCGAGATAATGATTACGGAGAAGGCCAGAGCAAACAGCTTGCCCCACATGGCGATCCCCAGGGGTACGGTGCCAAAGAACGCACCGGCAAACTGGATGATCAGCACTTGCAGCACAAAGGTGCAGCCCACGACCAACAGCATCAGCTTGTTCTTAAACAGGTGGCAAAAGATACTCTCGCTGTGCAGTTCCCGGCAGTTAAAGGCGTTAAACAGCTGAAACAGCACAAACAGGGTGAACAGCACGGTGGTCATCTCGCCCCGGGCAGCACCCAGGAAATTCAGCTTGTATTGCAACAGGAACACCACGCTCATATACACGCCGGTGGCGGTGATCCGCGCCAGCATACCCTTGGAGATAATATTCTCGCTGCGGTTGGTGGGGCGGCGGCGCATCAGGTCACTGTATCCCGGCTCCAGTCCCAAGGTTAGGGCCGGCGGGCCGTCCATAATAATATTGATCCACAGCAGCTGCAAGGCGGTAAAGGGCGCCGGCAGCCCCATCAGAACAGACACAAATACGCAAACAACAGAGGCAATATTCACCGTCAGCTGGAAGCTGATGAACCGCTTAAAGTTCTCATAAATATTGCGGCCCCATTCCACGGCCTTAACAATGGTGGCAAAGGAGTCGTCCAACAGCACAATATCGCCGGCTTCCTTGGACACCTCCGTGCCGGAAATGCCCATGGCGATCCCCACATCGGCGTTCTTCAGCGCCGGTGCGTCGTTGATCCCGTCGCCGGTGACAGCCACCACATCGCCCCGTGCTTTCAGCAGCTTCACCACCCGCATTTTCACCGTAGGGGTGCTGCGAGCAATCACGCTGATTTTGGGCAGCATTTTTTGCAGCCGGCGGTCGCTCATTTCTTCCACTTCTTTGGCTTCCAGCGCCACACAACCGTCCGCCAGCAGATCCAGTTCCTTGGCAATGGCGGTGGCGGTAACGATATTGTCACCGGTGAGAATCTTCACCCCCACCCCGGCGCTGCGGCAAGCGGCCACAGCGTCGTACACATCGCTGCGCAGCGGGTCCGCAATGGCCACAAAGCCGTCAAAGACCATACCGCTTTCCATTCGGCGGTGGGCCTCCTCTGCAGAGAAGTCCTCCATCTCCGCCAACTCCTTATGGGCAAAGGCGATCACCCGCATGGCTTGCTCCTCTGCCTGCACCAGCACCCGGCGCAGTTCCGCCAGCCGGTCAGGTTTCAAGGCACACATATCCAGCACGCACTCCGGGCTGCCCTTTACATAAGAGAGAATGCGCCCGTCCACATTGGAAATGGTGGTCATGTGCTTGAGTTCGGACGAGAAAGGAAACGCGCACAGCCGGGTATGGTCCTCCCGCTCCCGACGGTAGGTGTTGCCGGTGTCTGCCTGCTCAAAGAACCGCAGCATAGCGCACTCCGTGGGATTGCCGATAAAGCCGCCGTCCGGTGCCAAGTCTGCCGTGGTGTTCAGGCAGATGTTATGGGTCAGATATTCGTTTTGCAGCGCTGCCGCTTCTTTATGCCACCGGGTGTCATAAAAGGCACGCACGGTCATCTTGTTTTCCGTTAAAGTACCGGTTTTGTCCGAGCAGATCACACTAATGCAGCCGATGGTCTCCGAGGCGATCATCTTCTTCACCAGGGCGTTTTGCTTACTTAGCTTGATAATATTGATAGACAGAGACACCGCCACAATGGTGGGCAGCCCCTCCGGCACCGCCGCCACAATCAGCACGATACTGGTGATAAACGCCTCCATCACCGCCTCCAGGTGCAGTCCGCCGTGGAGCGCAAAGGAGATCAGCTGGGCCGCAAACACAATGCCCGCTGCGATCACGCCAAGCACGGTAATGGTCTTGCCCAGGCGGG
>OGZW01000474.1_pt1 | contig 31879 bp, 19 predicted proteins | sample 1577001 | NCBI WGS metagenome assembly OGZW01 (sample SAMEA3541519, study PRJEB24748) | human gut metagenome | biome: human gut; feature: human-associated habitat; material: faeces | place: China | collected 2012 | reverse complement strand
ATAGCCTTTAAGGCGTTAAAAGAAAAGCCACCGGCTAAGCCGGTGGATATTTACTAATGTATTATATTGTAAGTTTTTTTACTAAATATTTATCAAATAAATTAAAAGTGTTATGTTACAGATCAACACATTGTATTATTTATATATTTATGCTATAGTTAAATTATATAAAATTATTATTATAAGGAATATATTGTTATGAATGATGATTATAACAATGACTATGACTTTGAGGATGAATTTGATTTTGATGAAGAAGAAATAGATTTACCCGAAGATGTGATTTATCTTAATGAAGGTGCAGATGCATACAATAAAAAGGATTATGAAAAGGCAATTAGCCTTTACGAAAAATCAGCAAGTTTGGGTAATGTAACTGCACTTAGCAATTTAGGATACTGTTATTATTATGGAAGAAGTATTCCGGTTGATAAAGAAAAAGCAAAATCTTATTGGGAAGAGGCTGCTATCTTTGGAGACATTCCTGCTGTATATAAACTAGGTAATATGTATAGAAATGGTGACTTGCCAAAGAGAATTGAGTATTCTCATAAACTATACAGAAGAGCATTTGAAATGGCACTTAATGACCGTGATAATTATTATGCAGCACCTGATGCTATGCTTAGAATGATGAAGTACTATCCTGATGAATTGGGGGAATATGGTGATAAATTGGCTATATCCTTAAAATGTATTCAAGGTATCAAAAAGCGTATTGCAGAGGGCGATCAATATTCTCAAAAAGTCCTTCAAGATGCAAAAGAATGCTTATTAAAAATTATTGATGAATAGAATATCAACTAAATAAGGTGTACCTATGGAAAAGATAAAAATTGGCACAATAATATAAAAATTGGTTTTTACTAGACTTATATTTTACGCTATTTAAGCCCTAGGTTAAGGGATAATCTAGAACTTGCTTTACTTGATATTTATGAAGGTAGTGCCAGTGTTCCATATTATTCAGAAAGACTAAAAGATAGCGACAAAGTCGCAAAAGCACTTATAGACACAGATAATAAATGGAAAATTTGCTATATGTCCGACCGTATCCGAAAAAAGTATAATATATATTAATGAGTTTGTTTTTTACAATATTTAATTCTATCCATATAACTAATATTACTTTTTAAATAGAATATACAATAATTATCATTAAAACTAATTTAAGATGACAGTAACCCTTATTAATAATGATAAGGGTTACTGTTTTAGTATATAAAAATATTAATATGATTGTGAGAAGATAATTTTACAATCTAGTTCAATGTTACACATTATAATTAAGATATTCTGGCAATTTACCATCTATTTGATACTGTAAAAATAGATAGAATAGAATGGGTGTTGCCATTATATCGGTATTTCTGTTTGAATAGCATTCCCAACAATTACTGCAATTCTCAATAACAATTCTTCCATCACTAATCATTTTATTGTAATCTACATGAACCGGAATTCGTTTTATGATTAGTTTTTTTCTCCCACTAGGCATCTTTTTCATTTTTTCATGAATTTCTGGTTCAGCAAAGCAGTTCCTAGCAATGGTAATTATCCCATCACATATATGTTCTTCATTGTAGTACCTTGCATCATTCAAATTATAACTACCAAATTCGTATATGACAGTTTCACTATCTTCCAAAACTAATTTAACAAATGCACCTATACCTCTACTCATACTGCACTCCTATTATGTAATTATAAATAATTTATTAGTTATTCATTCAGAATACTATGTGCCATACAGAAAATTTAAATATATTTAAAGTATAAAGTATTATAAAAGTGTAGTCAAGATAAAAGTGTAGTCAAGAAATCATTTTATTCTATAATTTTTTATGTAATGTGTGATAAATTACTACTTAAAACTAAACTAATAATTGAAAATGTGAAATAAGTGTGCTATTATAAGTATGATAGTTAAAAAAGACTGAACAGGTAAATAATACTTTAAAATTTATATTAAGTATAGATAATAGAAGAAATTGTTAATGGTGAGAAAATGGATGCTAAAAATGAAATGATTATTATTAAAGGAGAAATTAAAACATCTGATGTGCAATCATGTAAGTATAATAATGCTACAAACAAATGGGATGTAGAATATAATAGTGGAAGAGTATATTCATATGGCAAGCATAATGTTAAAGTCTTGGATAATCCTGTAGAACTTAACCCTAAATTATATAAAATAGTAAAAGATGGTCGAGATTTTTATAATATCGATAAAATATACAAATTTAGTGATTCAAATACTTCATATTATCATATTTGTTTTAAAAATGGTTTTGATAGGGATTATTGTGAGAGTGATTTGAAAATTACTGAGTCCTGCTTCAATGATGAATCATCTGTAAATATTTTCAATTATCTAAAACAGATATCAAAGTTTTGTAAAATGGGTTCAGATGGAGATCTGTTATATAGCAGATATGAAAAAATAGATTATGTTGGTGATGATACTGCTATAGCTAAATATTTAAATCCTACTAAATATAAAGATAGTCCGGTAAATAATGAGTTTAAACCTATATTTCCATTTGGATGTAATAATAGTCAATATAAAGCAGTTAAAAGAGCAATGGAAAATCAAATTAGTGTTATTCAAGGTCCTCCGGGAACAGGAAAAACACAGACAATACTTAATATTATTGCTAATATTTTGATGCAAGGTAAAACTGTACAAGTTGTATCTAATAACAATTCTGCAACTGATAATGTATATGATAAATTGGCTTCAGAAAAGTATAGTTTGGGTTTTATTGCTGCTAAGTTAGGTAACAGTACTAACAAAGAGAAATTTATAGAAAATCAGAAATTAGAATATCCTGATTTTTCAACATGGAAAAACGATAATTCTTCAGAACTAAGAGAAAATATTGCTTCTCAGTCTGCAAATATAAAAGATATTTTCGATAAGCAAGAAAAGTTGGCTGAATTACGACAGGAAATTTCTCAATTACAAATAGAACAGGAATATTTCAATAAACACGCTAAAGAATTAAATGTGAATATTGATAATATTAAGTTTAGAAAGAAGTTATCTTCTACACAATTGATGTCTTTATGGCAAGATGTTCAAATTATCTCTGATAAACAGAAACAAATTGGCTTTTGGTTTAAAATAAAAGCTCTCATAAAATATGGAATTACTGATTTTAAGTCTTATAAACAAGGTATTTCAGACTTTATTATAATTATTCAGTCTATGTTTTATAAAGCTAAGTACTTAGAAATTCTTAATAATATAAAAGATATTGAAGAATTTCTAAAAAGTATTAGTGATAATAATATCAAAGAATTTACTGATAATTCAATGATTGTTTTTAAAGATTACTTAGCACAAAAATATGAAAATCGTAGTAGAAAAAGATTTACTGATAAGGATTTGTGGTTAAAATCTGAGGAGTTTTTAATGGATTATCCGATTGTTTTAAGCACAACCTTTTCGTCAAGGAGTAGTCTTAATTCTAACACTGTTTATGATTATCTAATTATTGATGAAGCCTCTCAAGTTGATATTGCAACAGGCTCATTAGCTATCTCTTGTGCGAAAAATGTTGTAATTGTGGGTGATACTAAACAATTAGCTAACATTGTACCACCTAAATTAAAACCTCAAGTTGAGAGTGTTTTTAGCAAGTATAATATAGATAATGGCTATAAGTTTACTAATAGTTTTCTTCAATCTATATTGGATGTGTTACCAAATGTACCTCAAACAACATTAAGAGAACATTATAGGTGCCATCCTAAAATTATAGAATTTTGCAACCAAAAGTTTTATAACGGTGAATTAATTATAATGACAAAGGATAATGATGAGAAGGATGTTTTACTTGTTAAGAAAACAGCTAAGGGAAATCATGTTCGTGATCACTATAGTCAACGACAAATAGACGTAATAAAACAAAATATTATTACCGAATATTCTCTTGATGCTGATGAAACAGGTATTATATCTCCTTATCGTAATCAAGTGAATGCGTTAAATAATGAGATAGGTCAATTTGAAATTGATACTGTACATAAATTTCAAGGCAGAGAAAAAGATAATATCATAATTTCAACTGTTGATGATGAAATTTCAGATTTTGTGGATGACCCGAATTTATTAAATGTTGCAATATCTAGAGCAAAAAAGAGATTGATGATTGTTGTAACAGGTAATCTACAGAAAAAAGAGCGTATTATAACTGAATTGATTGATTATATCAATTATAATAATTTCGAAGTTTCAGATAGTAATGTTTGTTCTGTATTTGATTACTTATACAGTCAGTACAAAGATGAGAGAGATGAGTATCTGAAAAAACATTCGAAAATTTCTATGTATGATTCAGAAAACTTGATGTATTCTTTAATTAAGGATATTATTGCTGAAAACAAATTTTCAAGCCTAGGTGTAATTTGTCGCATTCCGTTGAGAATGTTAATACGAAATTTTGACTTACTTAGTGCTGAAGAATATAAATACGCAATGAATACTTATACTCATTTAGACTTTTTGATATACAATAAAATTACCAAGAAACCCCTGTTAGCAATTGAAGTAGATGGATATGAGTTTCATAAAGAAGGTATTGCCCAAGCTGAAAGAGATAAGTTGAAAAATAATATAATGAATACTTGTCATATCAAATTGTTGAGATTTAAAACTAATGGTAGTGGCGAAAAGGAGAAGATAATTTCAACTATTAAAACACTACTTTGAATGATTAGATTTATTGTTATTTTAAGATATACGGGATAATGACAATATTTATAGCTAGATGTTATTAGATATAATATTGCACAAAATCAAATAATGATGTATAATATATAAAGTTAATATTGTAAAATATTATTCACAATAAACAAAATTATGTATGATACATAAATATACAGGAGTGATTCCTAATGCAACCATACAAAGCATGGCTATTTTCAGATGTAATCGAAAAGAACAAAAGAGTATTTAAGATACCTGTTTATCAACGAAACTATGATTGGACTAATATTCAATGTGAAAAGCTATTCCAAGATATAATGAAAGCAAATCAACGTGATCATAAACATTTTATGGGAACTATTGTATATATAGTAGGATTAGATGGTAGTACATTAAATGAGGTATTGATTATTGATGGTCAACAGAGATTAACTACTACTTACATTTTGCTAAAAGCTCTTTTTGATGCTTCAAAAGGTATTTCTGTAAGAATTGAAGAAGAAATTAAAGAAGTAATGTTTAATCGGAATTGTGATGAGAAGTACAAAGTTAAGTTGAAACCAATAAAATCTGACAATAATCAGCTACTGCTTTTGCTAAAAAATAAGTTTGATGATATGGACAGAAATTCTAATATATACAAGAACTATGTTACATTCAAAAAGCTAATTGCAGATACTTTAGCTTCAGGTTTAGAATTAAGAGATATTCTTGACGGTGTTAAAAAATTGGAAGTTGTTGAAATAGTTTTAGATAAGGCTCAAGGTGACGAACCACAAAAGATATTTGAATCCATAAATTCAACCGGATTAGAATTAAGTTTAGCAGACCTAATTAGAAATTATCTTTTAATGGATGACAATAATCAAGAATTTTTATATGAGAATTATTGGTTAGAAATTGAAAAGAATGTTGGTTATCATAACCTAGGTGATTTTGTTATAAATCATTTAAATTCAAGAATTACTAAGTCTGTTAACTCAAAAAATGCTTATCGTTTATTTAAGGAGTATTGTGATCACAACCAATTAACTCACCAAGATGTATTAGGAGACCTTAGGCGAACATCGAAGTATTATGGTGCCTTTATTGGAAAGAATGAATACTATAATAAACGAATTACAAGTTATTTAACTGCATTCCATACCATTAAACAAACTACAGTTTTACCTTTGTTATTTAAAATATTTAATGATTATGAAGAAAAGAACATTGATGAGGATATTTTGTGTAATGTCCTTGAGTATTTATTAACTTATTTTATACGAATAACTGCTTGTGAAATCAACAAAAATTTATCACAGTTTATGAAATCAATGTATGAAAGAGTTATTGATAATAACTATGAAGATTACTATGAGAAGTTTGTGATATTTCTAAATGACTTTAAGACTAACAACCGTATGCCAACTGATGATGAATTTAGGAATGCTCTTAAATTTAAACAACTTTATAAGAAGCCAATTTGCAAATTTGTTCTTTCTGTTATAGAGAATTCTACTAAAGAACATATAGATGTTAGCACACTTACAATAGAGCATATATTGCCTCAAAAAGAAAATGCTGCTGTATGGAAAAAAGAAGTTGGCGAAGATTATAGTCATGTTTATGAAGTATATTTACATACATTAGGAAACTTAACTATAACCGGTCATAATAGTGAACTTGGAACTAAATCTTTTGCAGATAAAAAGGAAATCATTAGAGCTAATTCTAAAGCAAATATTCTAAATAAAGAAGTGCTATCTGCTAAAGCTTGGAATAAAGAAGCGATAGAACATAGAGCAGAAGTATTATCAAATATATTGATAAATAAATTCAAATATGTTGGTTTACATTCTAATAATAATGTTATAACTAATTTAGATTTTAGGGTTGATGATGGTATAAAAGTTACAAATACAAAGCCTGACAGTTTTGAGTTTGTTGGCGAGATTGTAAAGGTGAATAGTTGGGCAGAACTTCTAACTAAATTTATAGGCATAGCCTACGACTTGAACACGGAATTATTTGTTCGATTAGCTAAGAATGATTATTCTATACCTAATGCGAATAATATTTATATCAGTAATGATTCGAGAAAATTACGAAGATATAAGCAAATAGATAACAGTGGGATTTATTTTGAGAAAAATTTGTCTGCAAGCAGTATCTTGTCATTTATACGAGATTTGCTAATACAAATGAATCTAGATACAGATGATTTTAGTTTTTCACTTGCCGGAATATCACCCGATAAGAATGAAGAAAAATAATAATAAATTGAGTTGTTTATAAGAGAATTATTTGAAAATCTGCAAGATACAGTATTTGTAATCTTGCAGATTTTTTTTGTAAATATAATTGACACAAATTGTACAATAGATACATAATAATTAAATAAAAATTTAAAAATATGTTGAAATGATATTAATGTTATGTTATTATATTATTGTCGTTTTTTGTAAGAATTAAGCACTATTACGTACAATATATTAAATCTTTGTAATTATTTTGATAAGTCCCATTCTTGGGACAGTTAAAATGTTATTATAGGGTAAAGAGGTGTTAAAGTTGAATAATTATTTAAGTGAGCTGAAATTAACCTTAACAACTCATAACGAGCAAATGTTAACTTATGACAAAGGCTCGTTGTTTCATGGAGTAATAATGGAAAATATAGATTCAGAATATGCAGAATTATTACATCGAAATTCAGTTAATCCATTTAGTCAGTTTGTTAAATGTGAAAACGGTATTAATATATGGCATATTAGAACATTAACAAATATCGCAAGAGAAAAAATAATTTCTCCCATACTTAAAACCGATTTTTCAAACATAACATTAAAACATGATAATTTAACACTTGAAATTAAAAATAAAGACTTGCAGGAAATTACAGTTAATTCATTGGTGGAAAACTTTTACGAAGAAGATTGTAGCAGATTAGTAGAGATTAATTTCCTATCACCAACGGCTTTCAAGAGAAATGGCAGATATTTCTTTATGCCTGATATGGAGCTTATATACGGTAGTTTAATGAAACGCTGGGATGCAGTTTCAAATACTGCAAAAATGTTTGACGAAGATACTTTTTTACAATTAGTAGAAAATACAGATATTGTTTCATACAATATTTTTAGTACGAATTTTCATTTAGAAAATGTTCGAATACCTGCCTTTATGGGCAAAATTACAATTAAAATCAGAGGTACTCAAACAATGACTAATTTTGCAAATATGTTATTTAAGTTTGGTAATTACTCTGGTGTTGGAATAAAAACTTCCATAGGTATGGGAGCAATATATGCAAATCAAAAGCAGAGAAGGAGGAAATTTGATGACAGAAAATGAGATTAAACTTGTTATAGGTTCTTTACTTCATGATGTAGGTAAAGTGATATACAGAACTGGCAACATAGAAAAGCATTCATTAAGTGGTGCAAAGTACTTGATGAAAGAAGCAAAAGTTGAAGATAAATCAGTAATAGATTGTGTGAAATATCATCATAGTGATGCACTGAAAAATGCAAATCTAGATAAGAATTCATTAGCGTATATTACATATATTGCTGATAATATTGCATCAGCTAGTGATAGAAGAGACAATGGTTCCGGTGACTATGGCTTTTCTGTTACAATGCCACTTGCACCAGTGTTTAATATTCTCAATAAAAACAATTCTGATTGTAGTTATGCACCAAGAATGTTAAATAGTAAGATTAATTATCCTACTAAAGATAAAATCCCTTTTGATAAGTCTTTTTATAGTGAGGTTAAAGACAGACTTAATGATACGCTAAAAGGATTAGAATGGAATGAAAATTATCTAAATTCATTACTTTTAGCACTTGAGTCAACAATGTGTTTTGTTCCATCATCAACATCAAAGTCAGAACTTGCTGATATTTCACTATATGACCATGTGAAACTAACTTCTGCTTATAGCAGTTGTATTTATCAATATCTTTCAGAACAAGGAATAGTTGATTTCAAAGATGAACTTTTCAAGAATGCAAATTCTTTTTATGAGAAGAACGCATTTTTGCTATATGAAATGGATATATCAGGCATCCAAGATTTTATCTACACTATCCATAGTAAGGATGCTTTAAGAACATTGCGTTCAAGATCTTTTTATCTTGAAATATTTATGCAACACATTGTGGATACTTTACTGTCAAAACTTTCACTATCAAGAGCAAATTTGATTTATTCCGGTGGTGGTCATTGTTATATGATTTTACCTAATACTAATGCAGTAAAGTCATATCTTGATGAATATGAAAGAGAAATCAATAGTTGGCTAATGAAAAATTTTGATATTTCTCTTTATGTTGCAACTGCCTATAAAGAGGCATCGGCAAACACCTTCAAAAACATTCCAGAAGAAAGTTACAAAACTCTATTTAGAAGTGTTAGCAATCAGTTAAGTGACAAAAAGCTAAATAGATATTCTTCAGCAGACATATTATACTTAAATCATAAAAGCAGAGAACTTTATGATAGAGAATGTAGAGTATGTAAGCGTTTAGGAAAAGTGAATGAAGATGATTTGTGTAGTTTCTGTTCAAGTATAAAGAAGTTATCAAATTCAATTCTTTATAATGATTTCTTTGTTGTTGTAGATAAGTATGAAGAAAATGCAGTTCCTCTACCTAATGATAATTATTTGTTAGGCGAAAATGAAGGCGATTTAAGAGAAAGAATGAAAAACAATAACTACATTCGTGTATATTCAATTAATAAGCCTTTTACCGGTAAGAATATTGCTAATGTATTATGGTTAGCAAATTATACTAATGGTCAAACCTTTGAAGAATTAGCAAAAGCATCAGAAGGTATCAAGAGGATAGCAGTTCTAAGAGCTGATGTTGATAATTTGGGACAAGCATTTGTACAAGGATTTTCTGAAAAATACAACACATTATCCCGTACTGCTACTTTGTCAAGACAACTTTCAATTTTCTTTACTAAGTATCTAAAAGAAATTTTAGATGAAGATTATTCTTATTCTTTAAAGAAAGAAGCAAAAAAGAGAAATGCAACAGTAGTGTATTCCGGTGGTGATGATGTATTTATTGTAGGTGCATGGAACGAAGTAATTGAACTTGCAGTAGATATTAAGAATTCCTTTGAGAAATATACTGAAAACACTTTGACATTTTCAGCCGGAATCGGATTATATACCAGTAGCTATCCAATCAGCAGAATTGCATATGAAGTAGGTAGTTTAGAGGACAAGTCAAAGAAACTTCCAAACAAAAATGCAATAACTCTTTTTGATGATGGTTGTTCACATAAGGAGCAAGATATAACAATTCTTGATGGTACATATCATTGGGATGAATTTGTTAATGAAGTTGTAGGTGAGAAATTTGCTACACTGGACAAATTCTTTAGTTTACAAAATAAGAAAGACCAAGATACAGAAAGAGGCAATGCTTTCTTGTACAAGATTCTTGAACTTATTAGAGGTAGAGAAGAAAAAATTCATTTTGTAAGATTGGTATATCTACTATCAAGACTAGAGCCAAAATTTAATCCTAGTGACAAAGAAAATTCCCTTTATAAGATACAAGTTTATAAAGAATTTTCAAGTAAAGTTCTTAAATGGTACGATAACGAGAGAGATTCTCGTCAATTAAAAACAGCAATTAATATGTTCGCTTATTACAATAGAGATAGTGATAGAAAGGAAAATGAGTAATGAAGATTATTAACGAAGGCAATTATTCAGATGTGGCACAAAATGTTATCAAAACTTTGTCACAGCCAAACAAATATGGAAGAATAAACATAATATCAACATCTCAACTAAGAAATATTCTTACTATGTCAGCAGATATTTACAATCAGGTTGTACCTCTTGAAAAAGATTTAACAGACGAGATTAACTCTAGAATAGAGTACCTTCGTGTAAGGTGTTTTTATGAGGCAGGTAGGGAGCGTCTAGTAAAGAATTTTATGGAAAAATCACAAATACCGGAGATTTTACGAGAAATAAATGGAGAAAAGAAGAATTTTATTTTGTTTAACCATTACTTAGAGGCATTAGTTGCTTTTCGTAAGTATTATGGTGGAAAAGACGAATAATAGGAGGATAATACTATGTTTTCAAAGATTCAAATTACAGGTACAATAGAAGTAGTTACAGGTATGCACATTGGTGGTAGTGATGCTTTTGCAGCAATAGGTGCAATAGATTCACCGGTTATCATCGACCCATTAAGTCGTAAACCTATTATTCCCGGCAGTTCCCTAAAGGGTAAGATAAGAGCTTTACTTGCAAAGGCATATAATCCTACTGTTGTAAATCACAATGATGACAGTGAGAAAATAAGCAGACTTTTTGGTTCATCAGCTAACGATGATAAGCCAATTACAAGCAGATTGATTTTTTCAGATATGATTCTTGATAATTATGATGAACTTCGTTCAAAAGGTCTTGACAGTATTACAGAAGTTAAGTTTGAAAATACCATCAACAGAAAAACTTCTATTGCAACTCCAAGACAGATTGAACGTGTAATTCGTGGCTCAAAGTTTAAGTTGAATATCATCTATGATGTTCTTGAAGATTATCAAGATCAAGCATTAGACGATATTAAAATCCTAGTAGAAGGTATGAAACTTCTTCAGTACGATTACCTTGGAGGTGGTGGTACACGAGGCAACGGCAAAATTAAGTTTAGCAATGTTACTGCCGATACTGTTATCGGTGAGCTACCACAAGAACTTGAAGATATGATTAATGCTGAACTTGCAACAATCTAATGGAGGCAATATGAAATATCAAAGTTATAGAATGATATTTCCTGTTGGTATTCATTTGGGTAATAAACTTTCAGACGAAAGTATGTTTACTGTATTAGCAGATACTTTGTTTTCTGCTTTATGTCAAGAGGCAGTAAAGAATGGTTCTTTGGATGAACTTGTGTCAGCAGTAAAGGACAATAAATTGTTAATTTCTGATGCAATGCCTTTTATTGGTGATACTTATTATATTCCTAAGCCACTTGTAAAAATCCAAACTGAAAGCCAAGGAAATTCAAAACTTAAAAAAGCATTTAAAAAGCTGTCCTATATTCCTTCAGATAAACTTGAAGTGTATTTAAAAGGTCAACTTGATGCTGAAAAAGAAAATGAAAAATTTTCTAATCTAGGTGTTTCAACTGTAAGAACCTCAGTAGCTGTATCTAATCTGGATAAACCATCACCATATCGTGTAGGTGTGTTCAATTTTAATGAGGGTAATGGTTTATATGTTATAGTTGGTTATGAAGATGATAACCTTTTATATTTAGTTTCCGATTTATTAGAAAGTTTAAGTTTTAGTGGCCTAGGTGGTAGAAAATCATCCGGTTTAGGAAGATTTGAATTAAAATTTGGTGAACTGGATGATGTAATGTCAAAAAGACTAAATGACAATAGTAAAGTGAAAACATCATTATCAGTAGCCTTACCAACAGAAGAGGAACTACCAACTGTTATTGAAGGTTCAAGGTGCAAAATGCTTAAAAGAAGTGGTTTTGTAGCATCAACTACCTATGCAGATGAGTATTTAAGAAAAAATGACCTTTATGTTTTTTCTGCCGGTTCTACTTTTACGAAAGACTTTTTGGGTGATGTATATGATGTATCAAATAATGGCAGACATTCAGTATATCGCTATGCAAAGCCAATGCTAATGGGGGTAGATTTATGAAAAAATTTTTGAAAAATTATGAGTTTACCCTAACGGTAAAAGGACCTGTACATATTGGTGATGGTAAAACCCTAACAAAGGTGGATTATTTCTTTTATAAAGATAGGATTTATTTTCCTAATTTGCACAAAATGTTTTTATACATAAAACAAATGCACTTAACAAGTGATTATGAGAGCTTTATGTATTCTGCAAATAACAATCTTACATACTGGCTAAATAGGAAAAGGATAATTTCTGCAGTAGCAGAGAAATGTACAGACTATAGCATTTCTTTAGTAGGTTCATCAGCATCAAAGCCAAGAAATCTAAGCACATTTGTGAAAGACCCTTATGGTAATCCATATATTCCGGGAAGTTCATTAAAAGGTTTAATCAGAACTTTGCTTTTAGCAAAGGAAATTGTAGATAATCCGGATAATTATGCTGAAATAGGAAGTGATATTCGTAGAGGTATTAGAAATCCAAGGGCTAATAGAAATAATATGCTTAATAGAGAAAGTTCTACTCTTGAAGAAATTGCTTTTCATAAACTGAATTGTTCTGATAAGAGAAAAAATGCAGTCAATGATGTTTTTAAAGGTCTGATTGTCAGCGATAGTCAGCCACTTTCAACAAATGACTTGATTGTAACAGAGAAGATAGATTATAATGTAGTAGGTAACGAAAAACCTTTGCCATTATATAGAGAATCACTTGTACCAAATACTCAAGTTAAGTTTAATGTTACTATTGACACAAGCATTTTTAACTATACGATAGATGACATTTTACAAGCAGTTAAGTTATTTGCAGAGGATTATTATACATATTTCTCTTCTAATTTCAGAGGAATCAAAAAACCAACTTCCAATACAGTATGGCTTGGTGGTGGAGCCGGTTATGTTAGTAAAACAATAATGTACAATCTGTTTGGTGATGATGCTTATAACATCGTTTCTTCTGTACTTAATGTTACTGCTAAACAACATCATCATGATAAGGATAAAAAGAAAGGTGTATCACCGGTTACTGTAAAATTGACAAAGTATAACAATACATTGTGTCATTATGGCGAATGTACCCTTTCAATAGCTGAAAAATAAGGCTTTTAAGCCGATATAGATATTTACTGGGTTTTTAGCATATTTTTTATGTTTCAAACTCAGTAAATACCCTCAATATATAAAAACAAAATCCCCAAACGGGGACGAAAATCGTGTGTTCTAACCGATTGAACTACTACAACATATGATATAAAAAACAAAATCCCCTAATGGGGACGAAAACGGATTCAACTCTTGCAATTGTTCGATAAATAATTTTTCCATATAAAAAACAAAAGCCCCAAACGGGGACGAAAATCTATAATCATAGTACTCTATTGAGTGTCCCATAACATTTTTATATAAAAAACAAAATCCCCTAATGGGGACGGAAACATAGGGGACTATAACGCACGAAAATCAAACAAGATAAATATAAAAAAACAAAAACCCCTAATGGGGACGAATTAAACATTTGAAAGTGAGACGATTTTTATTAGCTATTTTTACATTGTGAATTTTGGCAAGGAAAATGAAATTTCAACAGATGATACAATAATTATTTAGAATAAACGAAGGTGATATTATGAATAAAAAAATACTTTATTCAGCAGTTGGTATGACTGACCCTATTAGCAATTTTCGTGATGGCAGTCTATTACATATTTGTCGTATTTATAAACCTGATAAGGTGTATATACTTATGTCAAGAGAAGTAGTAAAATATCACAATGAAGATAACAGATACATTTATTGTTTAGAAAAATTAAGCGAAAAAATAAATCATCCTTTTGAAATTGTGAAAATCCAAAAAGATGATTTAGTTGAAGTACAAAACTATGATGTTGTATATCCTATTATTAAGGAAAATATTCAGTCTATTCTTGATAATATGGATGAATCGGATTCGCTGATTGTTAATATTGGTTCAGGTACGCCTGCCATGAAATATAGTTTGCAAATGCTATCTGCCTTAGCTGATTACAACTTTACACCAATCAATGTTAGCACACCTGAAAAGTCAAGTAACCCACATATGGAAAACCAAAACAAGTATGACCCTGCTGAAATGTGGGAATTAAATGAAGATAATGATGATTTTGTTGACAGATCATTCAAAACAACCAGTCCATTAATGCTAAAGGACTTTTATGATAATTCTTTAGAAAAGTTGATTAAGAACTATAACTATGCCGGTGCTTTAACATTGGTTAGATCTCTGAATTTTTATTCTGACAAGTTAGAAAATCTATTAGTTGCTGCTAATAGCAGATTGCAACTGAATTTTGGTCAAGCACAGAGAATATTGCAGTCTTTCAAATTTCAAATGCCTTTTACTGATGAGAAAAAGAAAATTTTTGAATATGCTCTAGCTTTAGGTGTCAAAATCAAGAACAAAAATTATGGTGATTATGTTCGTGCAATTACACCTTTATTATTTGAGCTTAATTCACTTGTCTTGAAAACTGAATGTGGTTTTAATCTTGATGATTATACTTATAGTGACCCTAGAGATAAGAATAAAATTTACTGGGATAAGGATAAATTATCAGGTACTGAATTTGATAAAGCCTTTACCGAAAACTATCAAAATTTTAGATATGAAATTGTTTTTAATGACAATTTAAGAACCTTAATAACATATTTTCTTTCAAAGAAAAATCCTCAACTTTATGAGGCTATTGACAAACTTAATAGGTTTGAAATCAAAATGCGTAACAAAGCTGCCCATACAATGATTTCAATTACCTCTGATTCTGTTAAGAAAGAAACAGGTCAAACTCCTGAAGAAACTTACAAAGATTTGAAAAAAGTATTTGATCTTATACATATCTCTACAAAGGATTGGGACTCATATGATAAGATGAACCGGTTTATCATTAATCATTTATAAAATTGAAAATAGCGATACAAAAATATCCCTACCTAACTGTAATGAGTTGGGTAGGGATATTTATTTCAATTTATTAAGCAATAATTTTTAAAGAAAATTTGATATTATCAATTCACAGTCCCATATTTGGTACAATAAATAATAAATTTATATTAATTTGTCAATATTTGTTGCATTATTAATAAAATTTATGTTATAATACACTATAAATACAAACACTGTAATAAAGTAATTGTAACCAAAGGGAGATTAATATGGCTGAAGTAGAAAACAGTAAAGATTTAGAAAGTGTATTATGGGGTGGAGCAAATATTTTGCGTTCAAAGATGGATGCAAATGAGTACAAGGACTATTTGCTGGGAATTGTATTCTATAAATATTTGTCAGATTCTTTTTTGATTAAGGCATATGATTTGTGGTATGATGAAAAGCCTGAGTCATTAGAAATTGCTTTAGAATCATATAAAGAGGCTATTGCTGATGGTGATGAAGATTTTATCAAACAATTAAAAGATGCTTGTCATTATATTATTGAACCGGAATTAACCTATACTCATTTTGCAGATTTAGCAAGAAATAACAGCTTTAATCGTGAAGATTTGCAAAGGGCTTTCAATAATATTGAACAAAGTGGTGATGAGTTTGCAGATTTGTTTACCGATATTGATTTGTATTCTAATCGTCTAGGTATCGGTGACCAAAAGCAAAGTGATACAGTATCTGACTTAATCAAAGAAATTGATAAAGCAGATTTGCTTAATACAGATGCCGATGTTCTTGGTAATGCTTATGAAATTCTAATCGGAAAATTTGCTTCAGAAACAGGCAAAAAAGCCGGTGAATTCTATACACCACAGGCAGTATCAAAAATCCTAACAAAAATTGCAATTACAGGTCAAGAGGATAAAATGGGTTTGTCAGTCTATGACCCATGTTGTGGTTCAGGTTCACTTTTGCTTAATGCAAAGAAGTATGCTAAGCATACAGAACATATCAAATATTACGGTCAAGAACTAATGGCATCAACATATAACCTTGCCAGAATGAATATGTTTTTGCATGGTGTTAATCCTGATAATCAAAAGCTTAGACATGGTGATACACTAGATGCTGACTGGCCTACTGATGAAGAAACAGACTTCAATATGGTTCTTATGAACCCTCCGTATTCAGCTAAGTGGTCAGCTGCCAAAGGCTTTTTACAAGATGAAAGATTTAGCGATTATGGTGTATTAGCACCAAAGTCAAAGGCTGATTATGCATTCCTATTACATGGTCTTTATCACCTTAAGAGTAATGGCACAATGGCTATTGTTCTTCCTCATGGTGTGCTTTTCAGAGGTGCTGCTGAGGGCAAAATTAGAGAAAAGCTACTTCGTTCAGGTAACATTTATGCAGTAATCGGATTACCGGCAAACCTATTCTACAATACTGCAATTCCAACTTGTATTATTGTTCTTAAAAAGCATAGGGACGGTAGAGATGTTCTCTTCATTGATGCCTCAAAGATGTTCAAAAAAGGCAAAAAGCAAAATGAAATGGAAGATGAACATATTAATTCTATTCTAGAATTATACAACAAGAGAGAAACTGTTGATAAAGAGTCTTTCCTTGCAACATTTGAAGACATTGAGAAGAACGACTTTAACCTTAATATCCCTAGATATGTTGACAATTTTGAGAAAGAACCTGATGTTGACATTGATGCACTATTAGTTGATATGAAGAAAACTGATGAAGAGATAAAGCAAACAGAAACAGAGTTTCTATCACTTCTTAGTGAGCTTACTTCTGATGATGAAAATATCAGAAAATCTCTAAGTAACCTTATTGATAGCTTTAAGGGGTGATTATCGTGAAAAAACCAAAAATTAGATTCAAAGGATTCACCGAAACTTGGGAACAGCGTAAGTTGGGTAGTATATGCAAAATTACTATGGGTCAATCTCCTAATGGCTCTACTTATAGTGAAACTCCATGCGATTATATTTTAGTTCAAGGTAATGCGGATTTAAAAGATGGTTGGGTTGTACCTAGAATATGGACTTCACAAATAACAAAAACTGCGAAGTCTGGTGACCTAATAATGAGTGTTCGTGCACCGGCTGGTGCTATTGGAAAAACAGCTTATGATGTAGTGATTGGTCGTGGAGTAGCCTCTATTAATGGAAATGAATTTATTTATCAGACATTAAAAAAATATGAAATAGAAGGCTATTGGAGAAAAATTGCAACAGGTTCAACTTTTAAATCTATTAATTCAGAAGATATTAATGATACAATATTGTTTGTTCCTATAGACGATAGTGAGCAAAAGCAAATAGGTTCACTATTTTCAAAACTAGACAACCTCATCACTCTTCACCAGCGACAGTGTGAAAATTTGAAAAAATTGAAGAAATTTATGCTTCAAAAATTATTCCCACAAAATGGTGAAAATGTACCAGAAATTCGCTTTTCTAACTTTACTGATACTTGGGAACAGCGTAAGTTGGGGGAATTGGTAGGTATTTATGATGGAGTTCACCAAACTCCTGACTATCAAGACTCTGGAATAATGTTTTTATCAGTAGAAAATATTGCAACACTTAAATCAGAAAAATATATAGCTGTAGAAGCTTTTGAAAGAGACTATAAAGTATATCCTGAAAAAGGTGATATTCTGATGACTAGGATTGGAGATGTTGGTACTACGAATGTGGTAGAAACAGTAGAAAAAGTGGCATTTTATGTGAGTTTGGCATTGCTCAAACCAAACAGAATTGATTCATATTTCTTAAGTAATGCAATGAAAACTAATGTTTTTCAGAAAGGCTTAAGAGAACGCACCTTAGTAACTGCGATACCACAGAAAATCAATAAGGATGAGATTGGTAAGATTGATATTTTCATTACCAATAATGATGAAGAACAAAAGAAAATCGGAGCCTATTTTTCCAACCTCGACCATCTCATCACTCTTCACCAGAGTAAGTGTGATAAATTGATAGAAGTAAAGAAATATATGCTTCAAAATATGTTTATTTGATATTTTACAAGAAAATTGATATAATATATATAATTTATAATAGTAAAAATTATAAGTTAAAATTATCACTAAAATTCAAGCACTTACGATGTTATTAAGTGATATAGTGTAAATTTATATATATTGTAATTTTATAAGTTTTATATCTGATTATTGAATTAAGTGAAAATTAATTACAAAATATTATTTTTATCGTAAGTGTGTAATTGTATCAAAAAATTTGGCTTTCTTTTGGGAACAGCGTAAGTTGGAGGAGATTTGCGAATCATTTGAGTATGGACTTAATGCGGCAGCTAAAGAATATGATGGTGAAAATAAATATATTCGTATTACAGACATAGATGATAATTCCCATGAGTTCATTCAGGATGATGTGACTTCGCCAGATATAGATTTGACAAACTCAGAAAATTATCAACTCAAATATGGAGATGTTATTTTTACAAGAACAGGTGCAAGTGTCGGAAAAACCTATATTTATAAGGAATCTGACGGATTAGTTTACTATGCAGGTTTTTTAATTCGAGGTCGTGTAAAGAGCAATTATTCACCTGAATTTATATTTCAAAATACACTTACAGATGATTATGATAAGTTTATTCGCATCACTTCGCAACGTTCAGGACAGCCGGGAGTAAACGCACAAGAGTATGCAAGTTATGAAATATCAGTGCCGAAATTTGAGGAGCAACAGAAAATTGGAGCCTATTTCTCCACACTCGACCACCTAATCACTCTTCACCAGTGTAAGCATTTTTCTATCTGTAATAAAAACCGTTTCGCTTGGGAACAGCGTAAGTTAAATGAAATATGTAACTATCATTCATCTTCGTTGACTGCAAAAGATTCATGCACGGATGGAGAATATGATTTGTTTGATGTTAATTCTCTTATCGGAAAAACTAGTTCATCTTGTATAGATGAAAATTACATTACGATAATTAAGGATGGTGCTGGTGTTGGTAGAACAAGATTGTTACCAAAGAACACTATGTTTTTAGGTACAATGGGCGCATTAACGCCTAAAGGTATTGATTTAAATTTTTTATTTCAAATTGTTTCTAAAGCTGAGTTGGGAAGATTTTGTACTGGATCTACTATTCCACATATTTACTTTAGAGATTACGGTGAAAATTTATTTTTTGTACCTAGTAATCGTGAGCAAAAGCCAATAGGTGACTATTTTTCAAAATTAGATAACCTCATCACTCTTCACCAGCATAAGCTAAATATTTTAAAAGGCATCAAAAAATACATGATTTTCGGAATGTTAAATATAGAAGGAGGCAAAAATATGCCAGAATTAGAATCAATTATTGAGAAAAACCTTATTGACCAATTAGTGTTAGGTGACTCTCAATGGACTTATAGACCGGATTTAAAGTCTGAGAAAGATTTATGGGATAACTTTAGGTATATTCTCGAACAGAATAATAAAGATAGGCTAAATGGTCAGCCTCTTTCAGATAATGAATTTGAACAAGTAAAGAACCAACTACAGTTTTCTTCTTTCTATAAAGCCGGTGAATGGCTTGTTGGCGAGAACGGAAAAGTAATGATTCATGTTCAGCGTGATACTGAGAAACTCCATCTTGTTGTAATGAATCACGAGCATATTGCCGGTGGTAGTAGTGTCTATGAAGTTATCAATCAGTATAGTACATTACAGTCTGATAAAGAAAACGGCAAGGACAACAACAGTCGTTTTGATGTTACTTTAATGATTAATGGCTTACCTATGATTCATATTGAATTAAAGAACAAAAGCCACCCTTATATGGAAGCATTTAACCAAATTAAAAGATATATTGGTGAAGGTAAATTTACCGGTATCTTTTCTGCTGTACAAATGTTTGTTGTCAGTAATGGGGTAGATACAAAGTATTTTTCAGCTGCAAGTGATACTGAACTTAACCCTAAGTTTATGAGTGGTTGGCTTGATGAAAAGAATAACCCTGTTACAGATTATATTGACTTTGCAAAAAGTGTACTTAGTATTCCTCAAGCACATGAAATGATTGCTAGATATACTGTACTTGATGAGGACTCCAAAAGACTTATTCTTCTTCGTCCATATCAAATTCATGCTATTGAAGCTATTAGAGAGTCCTCTAAACAAGGAAAGTCCGGTTATGTATGGCATACTACCGGTTCAGGTAAAACATTAACTTCGTATAAAGCAACAAGAAACTTGCTTATGGATATTCCTTCTATTGACAAAACAATATTCTTGATTGATAGAAAAGACCTTGATGCTCAAACAACTTTAGCTTTCCAAGCATATGCTAATAATGACCTTGTTGATGTTGATGAAACTGAGAATGTTAATGACCTAAAGAAAAAGCTAAAATCTGATGACAGACAAGTTATTGTTACTACTATTCAAAAGTTACAAAGACTTGTTACTAAGAGATTAAAGGAAGATACTCCTGAATATAACAAGATTAAAAATCTTAAATTAGGTTTTATTGTTGATGAATGTCACAGAGCTGTAACACCGGCTACCAAAAGGGAATTAGAAAGATTTTTCAAAAACTCTCTATGGTTCGGTTTTACAGGTACACCGAGATTTGATGAAAATTCTTATCCACAAATGGGTGACCTACCACGCACAACTGAAGCTTTGTATGGCAAGTGTTTACATAAATATACAATTATGAATGCAATTCACGATAATGCAGTTTTAGGCTTTCAGGTTGAACATAATGGACCTAAAAATATTGATGATGAAACTGATAGTAAAGTATATGAGAATGAGAAACATATGCTCAAGGTGCTTGATGTGGTTTTAAATAAATCTTATCACAAGTTAGGTTTTCAAAATGGTAAAGGTAAAACTTATGTAGGTTTGCTTACAACTAGTTCTATTCAACAGGCTCAGAAGTATTACGAACTACTAACAAAAGTTAAGAATGGTGAAACACCTCTTGTTATTGATGAAAAGATAAAGCAGGTGCTACCTGATTTTCCTAAGTTTGCAATTACATATTCAGTTTCTGAGAATAAAGATAACTCAATGGTTAATCAAGATAAGATGAAAAAATCTATTGATGACTATAACAAAATGTTCGGTACAAAGTTTGATATTTCTCAAATTCAATCTTATAACGGTAATCTTAATAAAAGACTTGCCAGAAAAGATTCTAAGTATAAAAGCAGAAATGAACAACTTGACCTTGTTATTGTAGTTGATAGACTACTTACCGGTTTTGATGCTCCTTGTATGTCAACAATCTATATTGATAGACAACCAATGGGTCCTCATGATTTGATTCAAGCCTTTTCAAGAACAAACCGTATCTTCGATAAAAACAAGGCTTTTGGTCAGATAGTAACATTCCAAGCACCTGTACTATTTAAGGAATGTGTTGACAATGCAGTAAAACTTTATTCTGCCGGTGGTACAAAAGAATCTGTACTTGCTGAATGGAATGTTGTTGAACCGGCCTTTAAAAAGGCTCTTTCTGCACTTCGTGTATCTGCTGAAAAACCGGAAGATATTGCTTCTATGTCTGAAAAAGAAAAGAAAATTTTTGTAAAGATTTTTCAGGAATTTGACACACTGTTTGCTCAACTTAAGTCATTTACAAATTATGATGATAGTATGCTTAAGGATTATGGTATTACCGAAGAGGAATACAACGACTATGTTGGTCATTACAAGAATGTGGTTGAAGAATTAAAAAAAGATCCACCTGATGGTGATGAACCAATTGATGAAATCGTTGATCAAGAATATGAGTTAATGGCCTATAGTAATACTAAAATTGATTATGAATATATTATTTCATTAATTCAGAATATCGTTACGCCTAGTGATGATGACGAAAATCTTTCTCCTGAAGAAAGACAAAAGAAGATTGATGAAATCAAATCTTTTGTTGAGGACTTAAGAAAAGACAATCCTAAAATTGCTGATATTATGTCAACATTGGTTTCAGAAATTGAAAATGATGAAGAAAAATATAAAGGTCAGTCAATTCTTAATGTTGTAGAAAATATGCGACAGGATTGCATAGATAGAGTGATTACAGATTTCTGTGATGAATGGAAAACCTCAAAAGAAGATGTTATGTATGTTGCAGAAAATTATAGAAATGGTGCAATTATTAACGAAAGTGCCATTAAAGCAACAAGTAACTATTCTGAATATAAGGAGTCACAAGAAAAAGCCTTACCAAAATTTAAGTATTATTCTAAGATGATGACTGAACTTAGAAAGGTCCTAGAAGAAGAAATTAAACCTCTTAATCACAATTAATTGATTTATTTTAATAATGTACGATAATTGTTTATATCAGCGTAAGTAGGAAAATTGGAGGTAACTTATGCTAGAAGATATAAACAATACAACTCTTTTTTGTGATTACTACAGACAATGGATTGATGTGTACAAGAAGGGTGCAATTCGAGATGCCACAATGTCAAAATATTTAATGACACAAAAGTGGGTTGTTCGACTTGCACCTAAATTAAAGGTTTCTGAACTTACAAGGACTGTTTATCAACAGCTTTTAAATGATTATGCTAAAGAACATGAAAGACAAACTACCCTTGACTTCCACCATCAGCTTAAAGGTGCGATTCTTGATGCAGTAGATGAAGGATTAATTGCAAGAGATCCAACTCGTAAGGCAATTATAAAGGGTAAACCACCAAGAGTGAAAAAGATTAAGTATCTTAATCAGTTTGAACTTCATACATTGATAGCTCATCTTGATATTAAAGATAAGCCAAATTGGGATTGGTTCATTTTGTTGGTTGCTAAAACAGGTATGAGATTTTCAGAGGCTCTTGCCATAACACCGGCTGATTTTGATTTTGCAAGGCAAACTCTTTCAATCAGCAAGACTTGGGACTATAAAGGTGATGGTGGCTTCTTGCCAACCAAAAACAAATCATCTGTAAGAAAAATTCAGATTGATTGGCAGATTGTTGTTAAGTTTTCTGAACTTATCAAGAATATGCCTGAAGATGAACCTATCTTTGTTGGTAAGGATAAGATTTATAATTCCACAGTTAATGATGTACTTACAAGGCATTGTAAAGATTGTGGAATTTCAGTAATCTCTATACATGGTCTTCGCCATACACATGCTTCTTTGTTGCTTTTTGCAGGTGTATCGATAGCAAGTGTGGCAAGACGCTTAGGCCATGCAAGTATGACTACTACCCAAAAAACATATTTGCATATTATTCAAGAACTTGAAAATAAGGATGTAGATCTGGTTATGCGAACCTTGTCAGGTCTATAATTCTGTAATTAATATACTTACGCTGGTAAAGTTTAATATCCTTATGTTTAGGAATATGTTATTTATATATAGAGTAATGTTTAGTTTATATTTTCTTGACATTATCAATTAATTAGTTATAATGAGTGATAGTAGTCAGCAGATACTAACATTAGTATCTGCTTTACTTAAAAGTAAAGGTTAGCAATAGCTAACTAACAAAATTCATTTTTATCAAATATTACTTTAGCTAATTTAATATATATAACTACTAGGAAACCTTGAGAAGACTTCATTTAATGTCATTTATATTATAAAGATTATTTTCCATAGAATATACAAGGTTATGAAGTTGATGGGCTGAATGTATATAATCATTATGTTTATGAAGTTCCAATTGAACATTAACGGGAAGAGATAGAAAGAATTTCCTTGTACTATTACTGTTTTGTATCAAACTTTGCAAATTATCATACTTCAAAATAACCACCTCAGTAATTATTATAGATATTAAGTGTCATAAAATGCGTATATAACTTAGATTATTTTAATTATAATCTAGAACAGAGAGGGGAATGTTATTGATATATTGTGGTGGAGAAATTCAAGTAGAGTAAGATTTACCTGTACAGAAAATAAACCGGAATTATATTCTAATCCAAAGAAACATTTTCCATCCTTTATAAAAGGTTGTGTAATGTTTGTGATAGTGGCTATTATTGACGTATTGTTACTTACAATTATCTAGAAAAGTGATAGCCTTGAGTTATAACTACCCATAAAAAATACTATATATAAATATCAAATTAATTATTGACAATGTGTTAATAAGAATTATAATATATGTATGAAATGACATATAGATATATCATTTTAGTGATAAGAGTATATTTGAAATTAATTTTAGGAGTGATGAAATTATGTTAAAGGAAAAAGTAGCAGTTGTTACAGGTGGTACAAGAGGTATAGGTTATGCAATTGTTAAAAAGTTCCTAGAAAATGGTGCAATAGTTGTACTGTTTGGTTCTAGACAGGAAACAGTAGAAAAAGCTGTTACTTCTCTAAAAGCAGAAAATTCAGCTTGGGAAGTTAGTGGTGCATGGCCAAATCTAAAGGATGTAAAAGCTGTTGAAACAGAGATCAACAGTATCAAAGAGAAGTATGGCAAGATTGATATTCTGGTTAATAATGCAGGTGTCTCTGATAGTACACCACTTGATAAATACACATCAGAGCAATTTGCAAACATTATGCAGTTAAATGTCAATTCAATTATGAATGGTATTTTACCAACTATAAAAATAATGAAAGAACAAGGATATGGTTGTATCCTAAATACAAGTTCAATGGTTAGCCTTTGTGGTCAGCGTTCCGGTATTGGTTACCCAACAAGTAAGTCTGCTGTAAATGGCTTAACATGGTCTTTAGCCAGAGAACTTGGACCTTTCAACATTAGAGTTAATGCAGTTGCTCCGGGTATCACAAATACTGATATGGTGGCTTCATTACCAAGAGAAATGATTGAACCACTAAAGGCAGCAATTCCACTTCGTAGAGTAGGTGAACCGGAAGATATTGCAAATGCTTTCTTGTTCTTAGCAAGTGATATGGCTTCATATGTAACCGGTGAAATTTTATCAGTAGATGGTGCTATGAGAACTTAATAAATTTTAAATAGTGAAAATTTAGCCTGAGAAGATACATTTAAGTATTTCCTCAGGCTTTTGCTATGCCTATTTTAAAATTGATTTCCTTGTTATTCCTCAATAATAGGAATTATCATATTTTCAAAGGCATTTCTCATTTTTGGGTGACGAATAAGAAAATGTATTGAAGGAGTTTTATTTTTTGAAACCAATACATACTTACCTTGATGTATATAAATTTGAATATTTCTAAATGGAAATTTGTGATTTTCTATTGCCTTATAATTAGCATTATTCTTTTCAAATTCCCTAATCAGTTGTAAATGTTCTTTATAATCTTCCCATGTGTAATAAATATCTTTTTCAAAGAACATACCTGAAAGTGGTAATGCAATAGGAAACTTCTCAAATTCTTCCTTTGATAGTATTGGTATTTCTTCTGTAATGCAACTATGTTGCAAAATAGCATTTATCATTTCTTTTTGTAAAGAAACATAATCCATAATTTTATTCTGCGTTTCTTTATCAACATTATTATTGTTCAAGATACTTGACAACAATTTATCCGAAATTGTATGTAACGATAATGAAGACAAAATACAGTAACGATTTCCTTTTACTTTAGAGTCTGAATATAAGAACTTTTCATATTCTTTATGTGAGTACTTGCTGTACACTTTCATTAATGGGGTAGCTTTGGAAAGTAAGCATTTTGCATATTCCTTGTAGTGAGCAACTTCATTTTTATTTTTTGTAAGGTAATACTTACCCTTATTATGGTAACCGGTAATTGCCTCACCAACTAAAGCAACAGTACCTGATACCTTGATTAAATGAGAAAAAGCACCTTCTGTTTGTCCTTTTAAGTAGTATGAAGATATTTGTCCTGTCATATACATAGGTATCCAACTTTCTAAACCAAGCATCATATCTTCAAATGAACGGTCTATATTATGAATTTGATTAAAGTGAAGTCCTTTCTTTAGCATCAATGCCATACCAAACATCCATTTTTTTGGGAACTCAGGGTCTTTGGCCATTTCATTCATTGGCATATCACTGTACATAGTTACAGGCTCTTTAGATTTAGATAATACAGTTGCTTTTAGAAATTCAAGTTCACTTTCCATCATTTCTTTTAATCCATAGTAACTTTTTGAAGTAGGTAGCTGAAATGGTACAGTAGGCACTTTTAATTTGTCAAAATTAATTGCTCTTATGTATTCATCTAAATTAAATTCATCAATTTTCTCAAGAAAACCTGATATATCATCTTTCTTTACTTTTACTGAATCGTTATCAGAAAGCCACTTTGCAAGTAATAAAGTATAATTATTAGGATTGTTTAACTTTGAACTGTCACAATTAATTAGTTTGGAAACTTGAATTTTATCTGAGTTACTATTATATCTACGAACAATAAAACCTACTACATTGTTTATGAATTCTTGTGGATTAGCTGGTTGTCTTTGTCCATTCTTAATTCTCGAAATATATGATGGATCAAAATTCATAAACTTTGATAATTCAGATATATTTACCGATAAAGTGTTAAGTAAAATATTGAAATTAGATTGCAAGTTTTTTGTATCAATAACAGTATTTTTAACCAAAGGTAAAAATTCACTTGTTACCGACTCAATAGTAAGAGATTTAATATCCTTAATCTTACTGATTTCAACTATGCCTTTAACTAAATTTGTGAAATTATCAGAATTAGATTCCGGTACTCTGTCACCTGATTTATATCTGCTAATCGTTGCAGTAGAAAGGCCTGAAGTATCAGATAAATCTTTAGCAGTACAATCAAGTAATTCTAAATATTCAATAAGTTTGTCCTTAAATTCCATATTGCTACTTCCTTTAATTTTATATATTTATTATACAACTATAATACTTATATTCAATACCCTAGTTTCCATTTTGTCAATGCCTATTTGGAAATAATTCTATTACTTATAAATATATTTGTTATAATCTAATTAAAGATAACATATTTATTGATTATTTATTTAAGAAGTTACTTTCAATTTGTTTATCATATGAATATTTTTGATATTCTAAAGATAAAAAATTGAAATAATCAATATTATTTTTAAAGAAAGGCAGGAATTTATTATGAAAAAAACTTTTAAGACAAAATGGTTAGCTATGTTTTTATCTTTGCTAATGGTTACATCATTAGTGCCTATGTCCGTTTATGCAGAAGATAATGATGATCATTCTGTTAGGAACATTGACATTACAAATGTAACCTTTGATTACAAAGCAGGAATGTCACCGGTTGCAACTGCTAAGATAGCTAACAGTGATGCTCACTATGAAATTGAGTGGGAGTGCTGGAGTGAAATAAGAGAAATAGATGAAACGACATCTTGTTCTGCGGCTTATTGGTACTCAAATCCTTCTTATATGCAATTCCTTAAGGAAGATGAAAAGATTTACAACTTTAAAGACAAAATACAGTATTATTATTCAATACAGTTTAGAGCAAAAGACGGGTACACATTTCCTTCTGAAAATGAAATTTCCGTGACTATTAATGGTGAAAAGATTTCCTCGGAATATTATGATATTTATGATAGTAATATATTTGGCGTAAGTGATTTTAAAGATATTAGACTTGCCCAAATTAGTAAAGTAGGAATTGGTGGAACAACTCTTTCATATCAAGTTGGTGATACACCAAAAGCAACTTCTTTTAAAAACTATGATAACTATTATGATTACAATATTGAATATGAATATTGGGAAGAGATGGAAAGTAAAGATGATGGTTCAGTTGTACCGGTAGCCTATTGGTATTCTGATGAAGAAAAAAATAATGCTTTGCCTGATGATAAAAAGATAACTAAATTTGAAGAGGGCAAGACATATATGTACAGTATAGCCCTGAAAACTAATAACGGTCGTACATTTGCAGGTTCATCAAATTTCACATTTGTATTTGACGGTAATGTTATAAAGCCGGAAAATTATACTATTGGTGAAGACAACACAACTTTATTTGCATTTGCTCTAAAAACAATTAAACCTGTTAAGATAAAGTATATTGATAAGATTGAAGTCAATAATGCAAAGTTAAGCTTTAATGTTGGGGATAAACCTGTATTTACAGGTGAAGTTCCTAGTGATGCACCTTATTATATTGATAATGAAGGTTGGTTCACATATAAGGGTGGTATTACTTCTTCTGAATATTGGAACGGTAGATATGGTGATTTTGAAGGTAGTTGGGGTAAGTTAATAACTTCTTTTGAAGCTAACACTAAGTACAGCTATAATGTCTATGTAAAATTAACTGATGAAGGCTATAATTCAGGTTATCGCTTTAATGAAAATACAAATATTGTTGTTAATGGTGTTACCTATAAATTTAATAATGAAACAACAAGTCTAGGTTTAAATGGCGAAACCATATGGTATTATAACCTACTTGATATGACACCTAATAATGATAATCCTTGTATCAATGGTCATACAAAAGTAAGAACTGTAACAAAAGCTACAATCAATAAGAACGGCAAAATAGTAACTACTTGTTCAGTATGCAAAAAGACACTTTCAACAGCGATTATTCCTAAAATATCAAGTATTAAACTTTCAAGTAATACCTTTACTTATAACGGTAAAACTATCAAACCGTCAGTTATAATTAAAGATTCTAAGGGTAAGAAAATCAATAATTCTAATTATACTGTTGCATACAGTAAGAGTCTTAAAAATGTTGGTAATTACAAGGTTACAATAAAGTTTAAAGGTAATTATAGTGGAACAGTTAACAAAACTTTTACTATTATTCCTAAATCAACAACCTTAACTAATTTATCTTCAAGTAAAAGGAAAGTAAAAGTTAAGTGGAAAAAGCAAGTTTCTCAAACTAACGGTTATCAGTTGCAATATAGTTTGAACTCTAACTTTAAGAGTGCAAAATTATTAAATGTAACTAATAATAAAGTAACTACTAAATTAATTTCTAATTTGAAATCTAAGAAGAAGTATTATGTTCGTATTAGAACTTACAAGAATGTTAAAGTCAACGGTAAGTCAACAAAGCTTTATTCTAAATGGAGCAAATCCTTAAATGTGAAAGTTAAATAATTTACTTAAGTCACCTATCATGTTGGTAGGTGACTTATTTATATAGATAAATTTGACAACGAAATATATTTATTATATACTATCCTCATAAACTATTTGGAGGGTGTTATGAAAAGGACATTATCAATTTTACTATCAATTATAACTTTGCTAAGTGTGTTCATTTTACCAACCAGTGTAAGTGCTGATGAAAATTTTGATGAAGTTGACACTAAGAATGCTATTGCAGTAACTGTTAATGAAACACAGTACAAAGAGAGTGATTTAACTTTCACTAAAGAAGAACCTATGAGGACTTATAAGATTACTGCTGAAGAAGCCGGTGTTTACAGATTTTATGCTAACTCATCAGAAATTGTGGGTATGAAAGCATATTTGTTTAAACCTAATAATCTAAATCCTACTGAATATATAAAGTCTAGTTCACTTAATAAAGAAACCAGAAAGGGTGGATTTGATATTACATATTATCTGGCAAAAAATGAAACTGTTTATCTTAAAGTAGCACTTAGAGATGTTTATTATTATGCCGGAAGAAAATTTGATTTTGTCATAGATAAGAAAAAAGACTTAATAGCCAAGAACGGTTGTATTTATGAGAGTAGATTTGATAGATATTTTGTTGTTGATAATTATATAAATAAATATCAAAGCCTTACTATTGATAACAAAATTAATAATTTACCGGTTGCAGGTGTAGATGAAGATGCCTTCAAAGATTGTAGATTTATTACATCAGTAAATATTCCTTCAGAATGTAAAACATTGCATACATACTGCTTTGATGGTTGTTATAACTTGAAATCTGTTAAACTTGCAGAAGGTGTAGAAGAATTAAAATATTATGCATTTCAAGGTACACAGATTGAAACTATTTATCTACCAAAGTCTATTGAATCACCGAATGCCTTAGAAGCCATGCTTAACTTAAAGACTATTACAGTTGCTAAGGATAATCCTTATTATACAGCAGTTAATGGTGTGCTATTTACTAAAGATAAAAAGAAACTTGTTCGTTATCCTGCTCGTGGGCCAAGAACTTATACTATTCCTAACGGTGTAGAAACTGTTTGTGACTCAGCTTTTAAAGATAGTTATGTTGAAAAGGTTTATTTTCCAAATACAGTGAAAAATATGATTGGTGATGTTTTTCATTATTGTGAAAGGCTTAAATATGTTAAACTAAATGAGGGTATTACTTCTATTGGTTCTTCTGCTTTTCAGGGTTGTGAAAGTTTAAGTTATATTAATATTCCATCAACTGTAAAAGATATTGGACTTTGTGCAATTAATGATGCAGGGATTAGAAGTATTGAAATTCCTGAAAATGTATTTAAAATCGACGGTTACAGTATATATAACTGTAAATATTTAGATGCTATTGTGTTTAAAGGTAAAAGAACAGAAATTTCTACTGATGCTTTCAGAAAGATAGATGTAAAAACTGTTTATGGACCTAAAGGTTCTACTGCTGAAAAATATGCTGAAGAAAAGGGCATTAATTTTGTTTCTACAACACTTGAAGATGGGGAAAAATGCACTAAGCATCATTATATAGAGACTGAATGTACAAAAATTCCTGATTGTATGAACTACGGTATATTTAAAACTAAATGTGCTATTTGTGGCAAAGCAGGTTCTAATAAAAAAGAACCATCATTAAATCATAATTTTGCAGATGAGGTTTGTAAATTTTGTGGCGTATCAACTACTAAATATGTAAATGTTGATTTTAATAAAACATACAGTGAAGTTGTTCCTATACCCGTTTCATCATTAGTAATTGAAAGGGATATAATCTTCAATGCTAATAAAGATGGTAAGTATTTCTTTAATATCAGTAACTTAAGTGATAAAGTCCTAATTGACGCAACAATTATGAAAAATGATATTAGAAATATCCATTATGTAACAGAATGTGCCAATAAGAGTTTCAAGAAATCATATATGTTGAGTAAAGGTGACCAATTAAAACTTAGAATTAGAGGATTGAATAGTACAGGTGAATATTATAATCAAAGCACCTATAAATACTATGAACCAATTAAGTTTAATTACAAAATTACTTGTGACCATATTTATAAGAATACAGTTGTAAAACCTACTTATGTTTCAGGTGGCTATACACTACATAAATGTTCTACTTGTGGATATAGTTATAAAGATAAGAAAACTGCTAAACTAAAGTTACAAAAACCAAACGGCTTAACTGTAAAAGGTGGTAAAAAGTCATTAACTGTTAGTTATAAGAAGGTTGCTAAGGCTACCGGTTATCAAATTCAGTATAGCCTATACAGTAATTTTAAATCAGTTAAAACTATAAAATTAACAAAGAACAGTATAACTAAAAAAACTATTACAAAACTTAAAAGAAATAAAAAGTATTTTGTAAGAATTCGTTCGTATGTAGTACAGAATAAAAAAACTACTTATTCTTCTTGGACTAAATCTAAAAAAGCTAAAACAAAATAATGAACAACCGATAAAACAGTAAATATCCACCGGCTTAGCCGGTGGCTTTTCTTTTAACGCCTTAAAGGCTAT
>OGZW01000456.1_pt1 | contig 32291 bp, 25 predicted proteins | sample 1577001 | NCBI WGS metagenome assembly OGZW01 (sample SAMEA3541519, study PRJEB24748) | human gut metagenome | biome: human gut; feature: human-associated habitat; material: faeces | place: China | collected 2012 | reverse complement strand
TGCCCTGCGCTGTATAGTGGGCGCAGCTTATTTGAGGTTTGAGAATAGTGTAAATTCATAAGGTAGTGAAACCATTATTTTTCCTCCTCTTTCATATTCTCTGTTTGAGAATAGTGTAAATTCATAAGGTAGTGAAACTCAGGTATCTAATTGAAGTTCACGAAGAAGTTTGAGAATAGTGTAAATTCATAAGGTAGTGAAACCGATCAAATTTACAATTCATGCAAGGGTAAGTTTGAGAATAGTGTAAATTCATAAGGTAGTGAAACGGTACTGCACAACTGTAATTCTGTAACGCTGGTTTGAGAATAGTGTAAATTCATAAGGTAGTGAAACACCTGGTCGGAAGCTGACCGCATTGTAATGTTTGAGAATAGTGTAAATTCATAAGGTAGTGAAACCATAATGTCAATCGTAAGAGGTGTCGCTGGGTTTGAGAATAGTGTAAATTCATAAGGTAGTGAAACAAAGATTTAGCGATTTGCGAAACGCTCATATGTTTGAGAATAGTGTAAATTCATAAGGTAGTGAAACAAAAAAGTATTGACTTTTCCGCTTTCTGGGGTTTGAGAATAGTGTAAATTCATAAGGTAGTGAAACCAACAATCGTCTATGATGAATTTATCATTGGTTTGAGAATAGTGTAAATTCATAAGGTAGTGAAACAGAGATTTTCTTTTAGTTTCTTCTCTTGTTGTTTGAGAATAGTGTAAATTCATAAGGTAGTGAAACCCAACACTGAAACATACAATCATTGAAACAGTTTGAGAATAGTGTAAATTCATAAGGTAGTGAAACTTCATATTGTAGATTGTCTCGTCAAAACTGTTTGAGAATAGTGTAAATTCATAAGGTAGTGAAACTAAACAATGGAATTTGCGTGACCTAAACCGTTTGAGAATAGTGTAAATTCATAAGGTAGTGAAACGGTTACATCTTCCGCCTTGGCGACACGATCGTTTGAGAATAGTGTAAATTCATAAGGTAGTGAAACTTAAAACTTTCATAGGAAACAAAGGCGCCCGTTTGAGAATAGTGTAAATTCATAAGGTAGTGAAACGAGGAGTACCCTTCCGGGTGTGTTGTGATAGTTTGAGAATAGTGTAAATTCATAAGGTAGTGAAACTATTGTTGAAGTTGATGATCTTTCAAATAGTTTGAGAATAGTGTAAATTCATAAGGTAGTGAAACCGGAAGTCCTTGAATAGCTGAAAGCCAACTGTTTGAGAATAGTGTAAATTCATAAGGTAGTGAAACTTTGACCACCGTTGATGCTCCGGAGACTGGTTTGAGAATAGTGTAAATTCATAAGGTAGTGAAACTCGGAGCATTGCTGAGTGATAGAGCGCCGGGTTTGAGAATAGTGTAAATTCATAAGGTAGTGAAACTGTCAACGAATATTTCCTGTAATGTTGTCAGTTTGAGAATAGTGTAAATTCATAAGGTAGTGAAACGAAACCGACAAGATGTTTTTCCGCTGTCTGTTTGAGAATAGTGTAAATTCATAAGGTAGTGAAACGGTTTTGCAACACTCATCGTTCAGCACAAAGTTTGAGAATAGTGTAAATTCATAAGGTAGTGAAACCGTCCCGCCACTGCAAAGGACTTGATCTTCGTTTGAGAATAGTGTAAATTCATAAGGTAGTGAAACAGAAATCATTGAATCTGTGGGGTTTACGGCGTTTGAGAATAGTGTAAATTCATAAGGTAGTGAAACAATGTCAAAGCGCAGCAGTTGGAAGCGTTGGTTTGAGAATAGTGTAAATTCATAAGGTAGTGAAACCGAATGCCGTCCGGCACTAAGAAGTAGTTGGTTTGAGAATAGTGTAAATTCATAAGGTAGTGAAACAAGCCGTTTCATAAGAGATAGGTCATTATCGTTTGAGAATAGTGTAAATTCATAAGGTAGTGAAACAAGGTTTAACGACTACAAGGTGAGCAGACAGTTTGAGAATAGTGTAAATTCATAAGGTAGTGAAACTGCACTGCCGGTTCTCTTGCAGCAAGCTCCGTTTGAGAATAGTGTAAATTCATAAGGTAGTGAAACAATACACGCATTTAGATAACAGTGTCTTTGTTTGAGAATAGTGTAAATTCATAAGGTAGTGAAACTGGAGGGGTCGGAGTACATAGGAAAATATGAGTTTGAGAATAGTGTAAATTCATAAGGTAGTGAAACTCAAAAGCGACAAGGGTTAAGGAGTTTTACGCTTGAGAATAGTGTAAATTCATAAGGTAGTGAAACTAAAATCACTAAGCCCTTCACATCGCACCCGTTTGAGAATAGTGTAAATTCATAAGGTAGTGAAACTATGCTAAGTATTTGTCCATGGCACTCACCGTTTGAGAATAGTGTAAATTCATAAGGTAGTGAAACAGCACGGAACAGCCGATATATAGCCAACAGGTTTGAGAATAGTGTAAATTCATAAGGTAGTGAAACAACGCACTTCGAAGCCCGAATTTTTCGCTCGTTTGAGAATAGTGTAAATTCATAAGGTAGTGAAACGGCATAATCGCAAAGTGAATTTTCACAGCCGTTTGAGAATAGTGTAAATTCATAAGGTAGTGAAACCTTACAAAAACAACATTAACTCAGGAAGAGGTTTGAGAATAGTGTAAATTCATAAGGTAGTGAAACTAGCCATCGGTAAACATAGCCTTTATTATTGTTTGAGAATAGTGTAAATTCATAAGGTAGTGAAACTACAAAACAAATCGCCCTATAACCATCAAGGTTTGAGAATAGTGTAAATTCATAAGGTAGTGAAACCGCCAGCAGGTCAAACTTCTGCTGCAACTGCGTTTGAGAATAGTGTAAATTCATAAGGTAGTGAAACGCTTACCACAACGCTATATAAGCCCGTGTAGTTTGAGAATAGTGTAAATTCATAAGGTAGTGAAACTTTACGCCTTGCAATATAGTTATACCTTTTGTTTGAGAATAGTGTAAATTCATAAGGTAGTGAAACGCACATTCTCCGTCAAAAAGTCCACCGGCTGTTTGAGAATAGTGTAAATTCATAAGGTAGTGAAACATTGATTGGCGGTCGGTCGTCGACAACATGGTTTGAGAATAGTGTAAATTCATAAGGTAGTGAAACCAACGCCGCACACGGGGCGAGAATGGAATAGTTTGAGAATAGTGTAAATTCATAAGGTAGTGAAACACTAAATCGCCTTTTTTTAAGTCTTTCATGTTTGAGAATAGTGTAAATTCATAAGGTAGTGAAACAAATGGGCACACTGCTGTACGCTGCATACGTTTGAGAATAGTGTAAATTCATAAGGTAGTGAAACTGCAAGGAGGTGAAAAGAGTGTTCCGGGCGTTTGAGAATAGTGTAAATTCATAAGGTAGTGAAACCAATCAAATGTGATATAATTATTCTATAAGTTTGAGAATAGTGTAAATTCATAAGGTAGTGTCACAAGCCGCGATGCTGTCAGTTTGAGAATAGTGTAAATCCATAAGGCAGAAAAACTTGATGATCGACGATGGATATGCTGAAAAACACAGTGGAAAGTTTGAATAAAAAGTCAAACTTTCCACTGCGTTTTTATTGTTGGATTCAGAAATAAAAGCATTTATCAAAATCCGAATATTGAAAGAACACAGACGATGTGATCAGTCTGTCTATTTGCAATACCGAAAATAGTTTGTTGCGCTATTTAATTCGGGTTATGCGGTTGTGGCGGACTTTGTAGGCGGTGCGGGAGAGATGGATCATGGGCAGGTCGGCGGTGTTGTCGGTATAGAATGCGTCCGGTACGGCGCTTGCTCCAAAGCATTTGCGAAAAGCGGACACCTTATTGGCGCTGAAGTTGATATACTCCACCGTCAGGGTTTGGCGGTCCACCACGGAGCAGATACAGTGCTGCACCCCAAGGCGGCGACACACCTCGTCCATAATCAAATTCAGCGAGGCGGTGACGATCACATCGTCCTTTTTCGGGTGATACCAGGCTTTGATCTTGCGCATATGCCCGTCCCAAAAGTCCCGGACCAGCCCCTCCGGGTCGTCAAAGCTGCTGAAGTATTGGGCGGCGTGCTTGCGTCCGGCCTGCTCCAAGTCTGCCATGGTGGTGCGCCCCAACTTATAGCGCAGCAGGTGATACAGCACCACCGGCACATAGCGTGCCACCTTTGGATTGCGGCGCAGGCTGAACAGGTAAAAGTCAATGACGCTCTCACCGTCATAAATGGTATTGTCAAAATCAAATACGCGCATAAAAATCCCCCTTGGTACTTTCAGTATAACACAAAGCGCCAAAGGGGGACAATTCTTTATTTTTTACCGCCCAAGTGGCGGCCGAGGTAGCCCAGCAGCAGAATGTCCTCGTCCGTTAAGCCGCTGCCGTCGCCGGGTTCCGGTTGTTCTTCTTCCTCCGGCTCCAGGGTCAGGGTCAATTCCCATTCCTCCGGCGGGTTGTTTTTGTCCTGTTGCTTTTTCATACCATGACCTCCCTTGCACTCTTACTGTAACACAAAAAGCCACCGGGTGCAAATGACAGGGAGAATTATAGGACTGAGAAATGGCGCTGCCCGGTACATCCGACATTTGCTTTTAGCTTCTTTTCTCGCTTTTTGGCATGGCACGCAGGGCCTTGCGGAATTCAAAAAAGAAAAGAACGCCGGTGAAGGCCACGGCCAGCACATCTGCCACCGGTTCTGCCATAAAGACAGCCTTGGTTAGGTCAGCAGTATACAGGTGGGGCATAATATAGATCAGCGGCAGCAGCAGAATAAACTTGCGCATCACCGCCACGATGATGGACGCCTTGGCGTTGCCCAGAGAGGTAAAGGTCATTTGACAGGCGATTTGAATACCAAACAGCCCCAGCGCCAGAGTGTAAATGCGCAACATCGGCTTGGTAAAGGCCAGCAATTCTGCGTTAGAGGTGAAGATGGCGGCAAACACGCCGGGGAACAGTTGGATCAGCAGGCAAAAGACCATGGCGTAGCAAACGCTGCAAGTGAGCAGCAGTCGGTACGCGCGGCGTACGCGATTGCTGTTTCCCGCACCGTAATTGTAGCTGATAATGGGTTGGGCGCCTTGTCCCAGCCCTTGTAGCGGCAGCATGGCAAACTGCATGACGCTGGTGAGAATGGTCATGGCACCCACTGCCAGATCGCCGCCGTATTTCAGCAGTGAGGTGTTAAAGCATACGGAGATCACGCTCTCGCTGGCCTGCATGACGAACAGGGCACTGCCCAGCGCCAGGCAGGGGAGAATGACCTTGGCGTGCAGACGCAGATTGCACCGGCGAATACGGATAAAAGTCTTTTTGCCAAGTAAAAAAGACAGCACCCACAGGCAGGACAGTCCCTGGGACAGCACGGTAGCCAGCGCGGCGCCTTGCACACCCATGTGGAAGCCGAAGATAAACAGCGGATCCAGTGCTGTATTGGCAACGGCGCCGATGAGCACCGAGAGCATACCTACCTTAGCGAAGCCCTGGGCGGTGATAAAGGCGTTCATGCCAAGGGTCAGCTGCACGAATACGGTGCCCAAGGCGTAAAGGTTCATATAGGCCACGCTGTAATCAATAGTATTGGTGCTGGCGCCGAATGCCAGCAGCAGCGGGCGGTTCCAGATGAGTACCACCGCTGTCAGCACCGCAGACACCAGCAGTTGCGTGACAAAGCAGTTGCCCAGAATCTGCTCAGCTTCTGCCGGTTGCTTCTTGCCTAAGGCGATGGAGGCCCGAGGTGCGCCGCCGTTGCCCACCAATGCCGCAAAGGCGGAGATGATTAGGATCAGCGGCATACACACGCCCACCCCGGTAAGCGCCAGCGCGCCCTCGCCGGGAATGTGGCCGATGTAAATGCGGTCCACCACATTGTAAAGCATATTGATCAGCTGGGCGGCTACTGTGGGCAGGGACAGTTGGAGCAGCAGTCGTCCGATGGGCCGGGTGGCTAAAAAATCTTTGCTTTGTTCCATAGTCATCAACTCGTTTCTGCAATCTAAGTGTACTTATTATAATTATAACGCGATGCACGGCGGTGTCAAGGCGCGGATTTTGAACATGGGTCACTTATGCGGCGGATGCAGCAATGTGTCGAACATACAAAATTCACAATTTGCGCGGCTCAAAGCGTTTACATTATGGTGAAAATATGGTAAAATAGACGGCGTGAAAACGCACGCATTTTTATTTCACTCTTTACCCGATCCGACGCGCTACGCCCGGTCGGAATTTCAGAAATGGAGAATGAGTATGCATTTGATTCCCAATCCCCGCGCATATCAGGCGTTGGACGGCGCCTTCACCTTGCAGGATGGCGAGAAGGTGAAGAGCGAACTGCGTATTCCTTTGGCACGCACCACCACCCGGGAGGCACGGATTGTTGTCACCCGCAACCCGGCGTTGCAAAAGGAAGCATATACCTTGAATGTGACCCCGGAGAAGGTGCACATCACTGCCGCTACGCCTATCGGCGCTTACTATGCGCTGCAATCCCTGCGTATTTTGGCGGATTATGATATCGGCGGGCGTACGGTGCCCTGCTGCAGCATTCACGATGCTCCCCGTTGGGGTTGGCGCGGTATGAGCCTGGACGAGAGCCGCCATTTCTTTGGCAAAGAAGAAGTCAAGCGACTGCTGGATATGCTCTTTATGATGAAGCTCAATGTGTTCCACTGGCACCTGACGGACGATCAGGGTTGGCGCATTGAGATCAAAAAATATCCGCGCTTAACGGAGATCGGCTCTAAGCGCACTTGCACCCAGGTGGACGGCTGGCATACTTCTCACATGGTCAACGAGCCTCATGAGGGCTTTTATACCCAGGAGGATATTCGGGAAATCGTGGCCTATGCCAACGCCCGGGGCATTATGGTTGTGCCGGAGATTGACATGCCTGCCCATTTTGCGGCGGCGCAGGCAGCGTATCCCTGGTTGGCTTGTCGGGAACTGGAACGCGAGGTGCCCGGCTACTTTGGCGGTCGTGTGCCTACATTGCACGGCGTAATGGACTGGAACCGCTCTGCCTGCCTGGGCAAGGAGAGTACCTTCCAGTTTATCTTTGATGTGATTGATGAAGTGTGCGAACTGTTTGACGCGCCTTACTTCCATATTGGCGGCGATGAGGCGCCCAAGGACGAATGGAAGAAGTGTCCCCACTGCCAGGCAAAGATGAAAGAAATGCATCTGAACGATGTGGAAGAGCTGCAAGGCTGGTTCAACAACCGGGTGCTGGAATATGTAAAGCAGAAGGGTAAGCGCCTGATCGGCTGGAATGAGATTTTGGCCGCCGGCAATCTGGACCCCTCTGTGATCGGTCAATACTGGACCCCCAAGCGGGATAAGAATGTGGAGCGCCACATTGCCCGCGGCGGCGATGTGATCCTGAGCAATCACCGCAGTTTTTACTTTGATATGACCTACGGGCAGTACCCGTTGAGCTATACATACGATTTCGACCCGGGCCGTTATCATATTCCGCCTCGTTCCTATGACCATGTGCTGGGCGTAGAGGCTGAGGTGTGGACCGAGTGGATCGATAAGCGTCCAAAACTGGACCTGAATGTGTACCCCCGTATGCAGGCTCTGGCAGAGGTTGCCTGGTCGGCCGAAGAGAGAAAAAAATACGCGGACTTCAAAGAGCGACTGGAGGCCTTTAAGCCTACGCTGGACGCCTTGGGGATCGGTTATGCTGTAACCAGCGTGGCGGAGCCGGGCACCTTCCAGCGGCAAAAGCCCCGCCGTCTGTTTTACTGCGGCGATACCCATTATGAGTTGAAGCTCAACGAAGAACGCAAAGCAAAAGGAGAAAAATAAGTATGAAATTTAGCCAATTTCCCCAGCAGGTGATCGACGAAAATGTGGATTACACAGTCAAGGAGATCACCAACATCATTAAGAAGTACGGTCCCCGGGAGTCCGGCAACAGCAACTGCCTGGCTGCCGAGAAGCACATCAAAAAAGAGATGGACCCCTTCTGTGACGAGACCCACTTTGAAAGCTACAAAATGGCGCCTAAGGCCTTTTTGCACTTTACAAAAATCGTCAGTGTGGCCATCATCCTGGCTGTGGTGGTGTGTGCCGCCCTGGTGTTTACCAGTGTGCTGCCTTGGTGGATCGCCCAGTGCATTGTTGGCGGTGTGACTTTTGTGGGGCTGTTTATCACCGTAATGGAGTTCCTGTTTTACAAGCAGTTTATGGATCCGCTTTATAAGAAGGTAGAGGGCCACAACTTTTGCGCCACCCGCAAGCCCACCGGCGAGGTTAAGCGCCGCATTGTAATCAGCGGCCATATTGATGCAGCCTATGAATGGCGTCATCTGTACTATGCCAAGGGCAAGCTGCCCTTGATGGGAATTTTTATGGGCGGCACCATTGTCTGCGCCATCATCTCCTTTATTATCGCAGTGATCTGCCTGATTGCTCACTTTGCGGATATGGGCGCTTTCGGCGATTTTATGCTGAATTACAGCTACTATTTCCACTTTGTCACCGCGCTGTTTATGATCACCCTGTTCTGCTTTGTGGACTTTAAGACCATTTCTCCCGGCGCCAACGACAACCTGACCGGTACTTATGCGGCGGTGTGCGCTTTGCGTATGCTGGATATGGCCGGTGTGGAATTTGAAAATACCGAGGTGTGCTGCATGATCACAGACGGCGAGGAGGCCGGTCTGCGTGGTTGCAAGCAGTGGGCCAAAGATCATAAAAAAGAGTGCGACGAGATTGAGACCGCCGTGCTGTGTGTAGATACCTTAACGGATCTGGAATACCTGAATGTGTATAGCAAGGATATGACCGGTACGGTGAAGAACTCTAAGCCCTTCAGCCAGCTGGTGATGGACAGTGCCATTGAGGCAGGTCATAATGATTTGAAGTTCGCCAGCGTGTTCTTCGGTTCTTCCGACGCAGCGGCATTGTCCCAGGCGGGGATTCACGCCACCTGCCTGGCTGCTATGGACCCGACACCGGCCGACTATTACCATAATCGCCGGGATACGGCGGAGCGCCTGGTGCCGGAGGCTCTTAAGACCGGTTACGAGGTAGTGCTCAGTACCATTCTGAACTTTGATGAGAAAGGGCTGGGCACAGCAAAATAAGCGTGTAAATCCAATACAAATGTATAAGCGGTACCCGGGTTTGGGTGCCGCTTTGCAGATTAAGGCTGTTTTTTACGGAAAGGGGAAAAGAAAATGACGGCTTTGTACATTATTTTAGGCTTGCTGGCTGCGTTTATCGTGATCACGCTGATCCGTGCAGCGTTCTTTACGGCGCCCAAGCCCCAGCGGGAGGAATTCCCGCCGGAGCAGGTGAACGGGCAGCGGGCGTGCGACCGGCTCAGTCAGGCGATTCAGATCAAGACCATCTCCTGCGAGGATGAGAGCCAAACGGATTGGGGTGCGTTTGACCGCTTCCATGCGTTTTTGGAACAGTCCTACCCGCTGATTCACAAAAATCTGAAACTGGATCATATTTCCGCTGCCAGTCTGTTGTTTTACTGGGAGGGGACGGATCCCAACCTGGATCCGATTGCCTTTTTGGCCCATCAGGATGTGGTGCCCATCAGCGAGGGCACTGAGGAGGACTGGGAACACCCGGCCTTTGACGGCGTAAATGACGGCCAGTTTATTTGGGGTCGCGGTGCGCTGGACATGAAGAACCACCTGATCTGCCTGATGGAGAGCGTGGAGACGCTGCTGGAGGAGGGCTATACCCCAAAGCGCGGGGTGTACCTGTGCCTGGGGCATAATGAAGAGATCGTCAGCGGCGGCAATAACGGTGCCCGGGAATTGGCGCGGGAATTGGAACGCCGGGGCGTGCACCTGGACAGCGTGGTAGACGAGGGCGGCGCTATGCTGCCGGCGCATGTAAAGGGGCTGCTGGACGCCAACCTGACCGGCGTGGGCGTGGCAGAGAAAGGCTATGCGGACTTTAAGATTACTGTAAAGTCCAAAGGCGGCCATTCTTCTCAACCACCCAAACACACCGCCATCGGCCAGTTGGCAAAGAAGGTGGAGCGACTGGAGAACCACCAATTTAAGAGCACCATTTTGCCCTTTGTTTATAATATGTTTACGGACATCGGCCGCCACGCCACCTACCCGGGGCGGGTGGTACTGTGCAACCTGTGGCTGTTGCGCCCGGTGCTGAAGCTGGTGATGAAGCAGATCCCGCCGGCTGCGTCCTTGATCCGCACCACGACCGGTGTGACTATGGCCAGCGGTTCGCCTGCCGCCAATGTGCTGCCCCAAAAGGCCAGCGTAACGGTAAACTTCCGCATTATGCCGGGCCAGACCATTGCGGATGTGCAGCGGCATATTGAAAAATATATGGGCGGCGACAATGTGGAGATTGAATTCATCAAGGGCAAGGAGCCCAGCATTGTATCACCCACGGACACCCGGGCTTTTGATACCCTGCGTCGGCTGTCCGTCAATCTGGATGAAAAGAATATTGTGGCGCCCTATTTGGTGATGGGCGGCACAGACGCTTATAATTACGAGAATGTGTGCAGCAATATTTATCGCTTTGCGCCCTTTACGGTGGACACGGCGCTGCTGCTCACCACCCACTCCACCAACGAGCGCATTCCCGTGGGTCAGATGACCCAGGGCGTCACCTTCTTTAAGCGCTATATTCGGTTGATGACCGCAGAGTAAAGGGGGAAAGTGATATGGATTTTAAAGAAAGCGGATTTATGTATGCTCTGGGCGGCTTTATTGTCATCTTTGTGCTGGCCCAGTCGCTGTTTTTTCTCATTCGTGCCTGGAAGCAGGGCAAAAAGCTGGGGATCTCCACTGCCACCATGCGAGGCACGGTGACCCAGTCAGCGCTGTTCAGCTTGGCGCCTGCCATCTCTATTGTGGCGACCATTCTTACCCTGTCCGGTGCGCTGGGCATTGTGCTGCCCTGGATCCGGCTGACGGTGATCGGCGCCATTTCTTATGAGGTGCCGGCAGCGGAGTCTGCCATGGAGGCACTGGGTTATACCGGCGGCCTGTCCACGGAGATCACGGATCCCCTGGGCTTTTCTACCGCCGCGTGGGTGATGACTCTGGGCTCTGTGATGCCGCTTGTGATCATTCCCTTTGCCATGAAGAAAATTCAAAACAGTATCGGCAAGGCGGTAAGCAAGAATACCGCCTGGGCGGATGTAATGAGCGCCGCGGCGTTTATCGGTCTGATCAGTGCCTTTGTGGGCCGTGCCATTGTGGGCCAGGGCGACAAGGCGGTGCTGGGCGACGGCGCCGGGATCATGAGCATTACCGCTTTAGCAGTGTCTATGCTGTCTATGCTGCTGTTTATGCAGATTGAGAAAAAGAAAAAGATTGCCTGGCTGCAAAGTATGGCTATGCCGCTGGCGATGTTTATCGGTATGGGTGCGGTGATGCTGCTGGCCAAGGTGCTGCCCACCCACATTGCTTGGCTGGAATGGAGGGGCTAATATGAAAGATTATAAAGATTATAATGAAAAGACCCACCTGTACGGTCGCTTTTGGGTGATCTCCGCCCTATTTATTTTCTTAATGCTGCCGGTTGCGATCAGTGCCCATCTGCATGCTTTTCCCTCCGCCCAGGTGGTGTTTAAGGGGTTGGCGCCTATTGCCCTGCTGTTTTATCCCACCGCGGTGATTGAAGTGATGACCTACACGCCGCTCCTGGGTACCGGGGCAACCTACCTGGCTTTTGTAACCGGGAATATTAATAACTTAAAGCTGCCCTGTGTACTCTCTGCCCTGGACTCTGCCCAGGTGCGCGCCCAGAGCAAGGAGGGCGAGGTGCTTTCCACCATTGCCTGCGCCACATCATCTATTGTAACCACCCTGGTGATTGCCGCAGGGGTGCTGCTGTTCAGCCCGGTGCTGCCGTACTTGACAAATGACGACTCTGTTTTTGCTCCTGCTTTTAAGCAGGTGGTGCCCGCCCTGTTCGGCGCGTTGGGTATGAGCTATTTTGCCAAGCACTTTAAGCTGACTGTTGTGCCTGTTGCCGTCGTCTGCTTGATGTTGCTCTTTAAGGGCGACTTGGCGGTAGGCGTACTGATCCCTGTGGGCGTGGTGGTATCGCTGCTGTCTGCCCACCTGATGTTTAAGAAAGGCTGGGTCAAATAACAGGCCGCATTCTTGCCAGTTAATCAGCAGATCGCCCAACTTGACTTTTATTGGTATGGTGGTGTATAATCATCATACGATCATTAGAGACGGGGGATATAAGTAATGAAAGAGACCGATCTGCGGTATGTGAAGACCGAGCGCGCCATTCGGGACGCCTTCTTTGAACTGCTGGAGGAGAGCGAATTTGACAAGGTATCCGTTACGGATATTACCCAGCGAGCCCAGATCAACCGAAACACGTTTTACCTGCATTACAGCGATAAATTCAATTTGGTCAATTCTATTTTAATTGACTTTGTGCAAGAGCTGTCCCAGCAGGCATTAAAGGTGATCGACCAGGCGGAGAAGCCGGACACAGCCACCTTTAACCAGTATTTCTTAACGATTTTTGTCAGCGCCAATCGGATCAAGAAAAAATATCGGATCTTGTTTCGCAGCCGAAATATTGAGCCGTATTTGGATATTGCCGCCATTACGGATGTGATTGCCGATCATATCGGCAAAAACAAATTTTTGGATTTTCGCAGTCAGCGCTCCTCCGTAAGCAAGAGCTTTTTGGCTTTTGGCTTTTTCGGCGCGCTCAACGATTATTGCAGCAATGATTATACCAAGGAAGAAACGGTGCGCATGATCTCCGCCATGTCTGCCGGCTTGGCCGAGATTGCCCAGCAGCTACACGCTGCCGGGAACAAAGTCGGTAATGGAAACAAGAGCAATAAATAACAGACGATACAAAGCAAAAGGGACCTGAATCCAGGTCCCTTTTTGTATAGATATTTGTCATTCACTCAGCAGACCATACCGCCTTCCACCCAGCGCATAACAGCCGGGTATTCCTCTTTATAGTTATCCAGCTGGTCTGCGTTGGAGTCCACAAAGGCCTGAAATTCGTCCGTGTCCTCAAACTCGTAGGTAAAGTCTTGCTCAAAGTCATAAGTGGCGGTAAACAGGTAGTCAAACAGATCATCGGCAGAGAATTCCTCTAACAGCTTGTCCGCTGTGCGCTCAGTGATGGTGTCCAGCCCGTTCTTTACCGTTAGCTCGAAATCCTCCGGTTCTACCAGAATTTCCGGGTCGTTCTCGCAGTATTGCAGAATATCGTCCTCGCCGATAGCCAGGGTGCCCAGGTACTCCAGTACATCCTCATATCCGGTTTCGTTGACTGTATCATACAACCGGTAGGCAAACTCGCCTACCAGATTTTGCAGTGCCACCGCCTTGAACACACTGTCGATCTCGTAGCCGCTCTCATCGGTGATTACATAGCCCACCTCCTGCAGGTTCTCCCACATCAGGTAGTAAAAAATGCGGTGCTGTTCTTTCTCGCCAAAAATGGCTTCGTGAATAAAGGTATCAATATCCATTGCCGTTCTCCTCTGTCTGTCGCATTTGCGCAAGGCTACTCATATTCTATACTATATGCAGGGGATTTGCAACATTTTGCAGGTAGATTTTGGCTTTTTTGTAAACTCTGAAAACCCCGCCTGTTTTTATTGCAATGCCGGTAGGGATAAGCTATAATAAAGGGGACTGGAGGGTTCTTATGGAACTGACATTAAAAAATGAACACTGTGCCGTCACCGTTACGGACGCAGGGGCGATGCTCCGCTCCCTGGTGCGGGACGGCCGAGAATATCTTTGGCAGGGGGACCCGGCTTACTGGGCCGGTCAGGCGCCGGTTTGCTTTCCCATTGTGGGGGTGCTGCCCAAGGGGGCGTCTACCGCATTTGGCAAGCCCTGCCGTATGAAGCGCCACGGCGTGGCCCGCATTAACCCCTTTACACTGACGGAGCACCACCGCAACGGCGCCACCTTTACCCAAGCGGCAGATGACAACACCTTGGCGGCGTACCCCTTTGATTATCGGCTGGAGGTCTGCTATGAACTGGTAGACAGCACCGTTGCCGTGACTTATCATATTATTAACAGCGGCGGGGAGCCTATGCCCTTTGTGATCGGCGGCCATCCGGCCTTTAACTGCCCGCTGGCAGCAGGGGAGCGGTTTGAGGATTATAAGGTGCGCTTTGATCGCCCTGTGACGAAGGCGCCTTTGCGCCCGGATCACCAAACCGGGATCGTGGATCCGGCGCGTCGGTACAATGTGCTGGTGAATGGGCAGGAGTTGTCCCTGCGGCATGATCTATTCTATGACGACGCATTGATTTTTGATCAGGTGGAAGCCAAAGCGGCTACCTTGCTGGGTCCGATGGGCTACGGCGTGCGGGTGGAGTACCAGGATATGGCCAACTTGCTGGTTTGGTCCGCAGAGAATGACGCCCCCTTTGTGGCATTGGAGCCATGGAGCGGCATTTCTCATTGTACGGACGAGGACGGCACCCTGGAACACCGTCGGGGCGTGACCGTTTTGCAGCCGGGGGAGACAGCCACCTTTGGTTATAAAATTACCATGCTGAGCGGAGAGATGAAATGAATTACGGATTTTTCAGAGTGGCGGCGGCAGCGCCCCGTTTGCGCGTGGCAGACCCGGATTATAACGCCGGGCAGCTGGAGACAGTAATCGACCGGGCTGTGGCGCAGCAGGTACGCCTGCTGGTGACCCCGGAGTTGTCCGTCACCGGCTATACCTGCGCCGATCTGTTCTTTACCGCTGCGCTCCAGCAGGCGGCGGATCGGGCGGTGCAGCGGCTGGCTGCCTATACGGCGGGCAAGGACATTGCGGTGCTCATCGGCGCCCCGGTGCCCTATAAGAATAGCCTTTATAACTGTGCCCTATTGCTCCGGGACGGGCAGGTGCAGGGCATGGTGCCCAAGGTGCATTTGGCCAATTATAATGAGTTTTACGAAAAGCGCTGGTTCGCCTCCGGCGCGGATTTCGATACGGTACAGATGGTGAACGGCGTTCCCATGGGCAGTCAACTGTTTGACCTGGGCAGCGGCGTGCTGCTGGGTGTGGAGCTGTGCGAGGACCTGTGGGTGCCTCAGCCTCCCAGCGGTGCTTTGGCGATGCAAGGCGCCAATTTGATCGCCAATCTGTCTGCCAGCGACGAGTATGTGTCCAAGGCGGCCTATCGTCGGGACCTGGCGGCCGGCCAGTCCGCCCGCTGCGTGGCCGGGTATGTGTATGCCGGCGCCGGGGTGCATGAGAGCACCACGGACCTGGTGTTCAGCGGCGCCACCTTAGTGGCGGAGAACGGCGGCATTTTGGCAGAGGGGGAGCGGTTTGCCCGGGAAAGCGTGCTCACCGTTGCCGATGTGGATGTTGAGAAGTTGAATGCCCAGCGGCGGCAAAATATGTCCTTTGAGAACCGGCCCGGCGCGACGGTACAGTCTTGCCCGGTGTCCAATGCAGAGAATGATTTGGCGTACCGCATTGTGGACCCGCACCCCTTTGTGCCGGCAGCGGACGCCCAGCGCCGAGAGCGGTGCAAGGAGATCTTCCTGCTACAGGCCAGCGGCTTGGCCGGGCGACTGGAGCATGTAGGCTCCAAGGGCTGTGTGCTGGGGATTAGCGGTGGTCTGGACTCCACCTTGGCGCTGTTGGTTGCTGTGCGCGCCATGGAGCTGCTGGGTAAACCGGCCAGCGCCGTGCTGGGTGTGACCATGCCCGGGTTTGGCACCACGGACCGCACCTATCGCAACGCGCTGGATCTTATGGAAGCACTGGGGGTCACCCGGCGAGAGATCTCCATTGCAGACGCCTGTGTGCAACACATGGCGGACATTGGTCACGACCCGTCGGTGCATGACATTACTTATGAGAACACCCAGGCCAGAGAGCGCACCCAAATCCTCTTTGACCTGGCCAATAAAGAAGGCTGTTTGCTGGTGGGCACCGGCGATCTGAGCGAGCTGGCCATGGGCTGGTGTACTTACAACGGCGACCACATGAGTATGTACGGAGTGAATGCCTCCGTGCCCAAGACGCTGGTGCGATACCTGGTGGATTATGTGGCCGGGGAGTTGGGTGGCCGCACGGAAGAGATTTTGCGGGATGTGCTGGACACGCCGGTGTCGCCGGAACTGCTGCCCCCGGACGCCAATGGCAAGATCGCCCAAAAAACGGAGGAGAAGATCGGCCCCTATGAATTGCATGACTTTTTCCTCTATCACTTTGTGCGCTTCGGCTTTGATCGGGAAAAGCTGGCCATGCTGGCGGAGAAAGCCTTTGACGGCCGGTACGACCGTCCCACCATTGACCGGTGGCTGACGGAATTTTTGCGCCGGTTCTTTATCAGTCAATTTAAGCGTTCCTGTATTCCGGATTCACCCAAGGTGGGTTCTGTGTCACTGAGCCCCCGGGGCGACTGGCGTATGCCCAGCGACGCGGCGATGCAGGCGTTTTTACAACCGGATGAACGGATATAAAGGAGTTGTTATAATGAAAAAAGCAATGGCATTGCTGCTGGCTTGCAGCATGGTACTGGCATTCGCTGCTTGCAGCAAAAAGCAACATACAGAACAGGAGGTCACAGCTGTGGTGGATGTGACCGATGAGAACGGCAAGACCGTTACGGATAAGGACGGCAAAGCCCAAACCCGGGTGGTTACCATACCCCAAACGGACGCCAAGGGCAACACCGTGGCGGCAGGGGAGAGCGCTGCCGACGGCAAATCCGCCGGTAACGGCGGTTCGGCTGCAAAGGACGGCAAGACCGGCAAGGACAAGACGGAAAAGGCCACCAAGAAGAACGAAACTACCACGAAAAAGACCACAACCACCGTGGCCGCCAATCGAAAAATTCACATTTCTGTTTCTCTGCCTGCCGGCACAGATACCCGCACGGACAAGCTGCGCATTACTATTAACGGCAAGCAGGTGGACGAGAAAGAAGTGACTCTGGAGATCGGCAACACCTTTACCTACACCACGGAGAAAAAGTACCGGGGGGATGTAAAGGTGCAGGTGGAGCTGGAACATACGAAAAAGAGCGCCAAAGTCACAGTGAAGAAAGGCACGGACACCGCCAAATTCAATTTTGAAAATATTGAGAATCTGCTGGGCGACGACGACTAAGCGACAATTGGTGAAAAAAACGAAATAATCGACAAAAAAGCAGTGTCTATGCGCTGCTTTTTGTTGTTATTATACAGAAACGCTAAATTGTTGTGTTGAATTTCGCACGCGGGAGTGCTATAATTGCTATAGTTATGGGCTTGCGCCCAAACTGAGGTTGTTATCTGTAAGATAAAATGCAGGAGGAAATTCCATGAACAGAAAGAAAAAAACCATGGACGGTAACAGCGCCGCTGCCCATGTCAGCTACGCGTTTACAGAAGTTGCCGCCATTTATCCCATCACCCCCTCATCTACCATGGCGGAGGAGACGGACGCCATGGCCGCTCGCGGGGTCAAAAACTTGTTTGGCCAAACGGTCAAGGTGGCGGAGATGGAGTCTGAGGCCGGTGCCGCCGGCGCCGTGCACGGTTCTTTGTCTGCCGGTGCGCTGACTACCACTTACACCGCGTCACAGGGTCTGCTGCTGATGATCCCCAATATGTACAAGATCGCCGGCGAACTGATTCCGTCCGTCATTCATGTGTCTGCCCGCTGCGTGTCTACCCACGCGCTGAATATCTTTGGCGACCATTCCGATGTGATGGCCTGCCGCCAGACCGGCTATGCCATGCTCTGCTCTGCCAATGTGCAGGAGGTAATGGATCTGGGGGCTGTGGCTCACCTGTCTACCTTAAAGAGCCGTGTGCCGTTCTTGCATTTCTTTGACGGCTTCCGTACCTCTCATGAGGTGCAGAAGATTGAGACCTGGGACTACGAGGACCTGCGGTCTATGGTGGATATGGACGATGTGCAGGCGTTTCGCGCCCGCGCCCTGAACCCGGAGAAGCCGGTGTTGCGCGGCTCTGCGGAGAACAGTGATGTGTTCTTCCAGCACAGAGAGGCATGCAACCGCTACTATAACGACGCGGTTGCCACTACTGAGATGTATATGAACACCATCAACGAGAAGTTGGGCACGGATTACCGGCTGTTTAACTACTACGGCGCGCCGGACGCAGACCGTGTGATTGTGGCTATGGGCTCTGTGTGCGACACCATTCAGGAAACCGTAGATTTTCTGAACGCGCGCGGCGAAAAAGTGGGCATGGTTAAGGTGCACCTGTATCGCCCCTTCAGCGCCAAGCATCTGCTGGCTGCCCTGCCGGAGACGGTGAAGCACATTTCCGTGCTGGATAGAACGAAGGAGCCCGGCTCCTTAGGTGAGCCGCTGTTCCTGGATGTGGTGGCTGCGCTGAAAGGCTCTGCCTTTAATGACGTGCCGGTGTACGGCGGTCGTTTCGGCTTAGGATCTAAGGACACCGTACCGGCGCATATTATCGCTGTGTACAACAATATGGCTGCGCCCCAGCCCAAGCCGGAGTTCACTCTGTCCATTGAGGACGATGTGACCCACCTGTCCCTGCCGGTGACCGAGAACCCGGACACTACCCCGGCAGGCACCACCTCTTGTAAGTTTTGGGGCCTGGGCTCCGACGGCACCGTTGGCGCCAACAAGGACTCTATTAAGATCATCGGCGACAATACGGATATGTTTGCCCAGGGTTACTTCTTCTATGACTCCAAGAAGTCCGGCGGTATTACCGTGTCCCACCTGCGCTTTGGCTCGTCACCCATTACCTCTACCTATTTGATCAACAAGGCCAACTTTGTGGCCTGCCACTGCCCGTCCTATGTGACCAAGTATGATATGGTGCAGGATCTGGTGCCCGGCGGCACTTTCCTGCTCAACTGTATTTGGACCCCGGATCAGCTGGACAGCCAGCTGCCTGCGTCCATGAAGCGCTATATTGCAGAGAACAACATCCATTTCTATATCATTAACGGCATTCAGATCGCAGAGGAAGTGGGCTTGCCCGGTCGTGCTTCCACCATCTTGCAGTCTGCGTTTTTTGCCATCTCCGGTATTTTGCCGGTAGAGAAGGCTATTGAGCTGATGAAGGCCGCCGTGGTCAAGAAGTTCTCCAAGAAAGGCGAGGCGGTGGTGAATGCCAACTTTGCCGGCATTGACCGTGGCGCCCAGGAGATCGTGAAGGTGGATGTGCCGGATAGCTGGAAGACTGCAGAAGACGCACCCCGCCGGCTGGAAGTACCCACCGATCGTCCGGAGATGAAGAAGTTTGTCAAGGAAATTCTGGATCCGGTTGGCCGCCTGCACGGCGACGATCTACCGGTATCTGCCTTTGCTGATCGGGCGGACGGCGTGTATCCTGCCGGTTCTGCCGCCTTTGAGAAGCGGGGCATTGCCATTACCGTACCCCAGTGGGACGGCACCAAGTGCGCCCAGTGTAATCTGTGCGCCATGGTCTGCCCTCATGCAGTCATTCGCCCCATTGCCATGAATGCAGAGGAAGCGGCGGCTGCACCGGAGGGCACCACCATGGTGAAGCACAAGAGAGCAGATTATCAGTACGCCCTGATTGTGTCCGTACTGGACTGCACCGGCTGCGCCTCCTGCGCCAATGTGTGTCCCACCAAGTCCCTGACCATGAAACCCATTGCCAGCGAGCTGGATCGGCAAAAGATCTATGATGCACTGGTGGACACCTCCGAAAAACCGGAGCTGCTTACCAACAATACCATCGGCGTGCAGTACAGAAAGCCGTATTTGGAGTTCTCCGGCGCTTGCGCAGGCTGCGGCGAGACGCCGTATGCCAAGCTGGCCACCCAGCTGTACGGCGACCGTATGTACATTGCCAACGCCACCGGCTGCTCCTCCATTTGGGGTGGTTCCGCACCCTCTACGCCTTACACGGTAGACAAGAACGGCCACGGCCCTGCTTGGTCCAACTCTCTGTTTGAGGACAACGCTGAGTTCGGCTACGGTATGCTATTGGCACAAAAGCAGATTCGCGAGCGGCTGGCTATGGACGCCCAGCAGCTGCTGGACACCCCGGTGGCGGACAAAGCCCAGGCTTGGCTGGACACCTATGAGGACGCTGCTACCAATACGGAGCCTGCCCAGGCACTGATCGCTGCATTGCAGACGGCAGCGCTGGAGGGTGACGCCAAGGCGGCGGCTGCCGATTTCCTGAAAGACGCAGATTATGCGGCCAAGAAGTACCAGTTTATCTTTGGCGGCGACGGCTGGGCCTACGACATTGGCTTTGGCGGTCTGGATCATGTGATCGCATCCAATGAGAATGTGAACATTGTTGTGTTTGATACGGAGGTGTACTCCAACACCGGCGGTCAGGCCTCTAAGGCCACCCAGACCGGCGCTGTGGCCAAGTTTGCTGCCTCCGGTAAGGTGGTCAAGAAGAAAGACCTGGCGCAGATTGCGATGAGCTACGGTTATGTGTATGTGGCTCAGGTGGCTATGGGCGCCAATGCCAATCAGTGCTTAAAGGCGTTCCAGGAGGCTGCGGCTTATGACGGCCCGTCCATCATCATCTGCTATGCCCCCTGTATTAACCACGGTATTAAGATGCCCTTTAACCAGGCCGAGCAGAAGAAGGCGGTTGCCGCCGGGTACTGGAACCTGTTCCGCTTTAACCCGGATCTGGCCAAGGCAGGGAAAAATCCCTTTACCCTGGACAGCAAGGCACCCAGCGCCGATTATGTACAGTTCATCGAGGGCGAGACACGCTACTCTGCGCTGAAGCGTTCCTTCCCCGGCAAGGCGGAGCAGCTGTTTAGCATTGCGGCGGAGAACTCCATTGAAAAGTACAACAAGCTGGCTGCACTGGTAGACTTCTACGCACCCAAGGGTGAGTAAAGCCAAATAAAAAAAACAAAGCGCTGCGGTTCGTCCGCGGCGCTTTTGCTTTGTAATAAAAAACAACCCCTGCACACCGGGTGCAGGGGTTGTTCCTTTATGTAAGGGCTTAGCCGTTGAGAATGGCAAAGTTCTCTTTGTTGGCCTTGTACAGGTTCTTAAACACTTTGAAGTTGCGGTCATAGACTGCCTTGTTGGCCGGGTTGGGCTTATAAGTGGTCTTTACCGGGATCAGCTTCTTTACATCAAAGATGGAGGGAATGGCGCCCATACCTACGGCGATACAAGCGGCTGCACCCACGGCACCGATGTTTTGCGGGGACTCTACCACCACCACATCACGCTGGAGAATATCGGCCAAAATCTGGCAGGTGGTTTCGCCCAAAGCGCCGCCGCCGCAGAAGCGCACGGTCTTGGACTTCTGATACTTGGTGGTCTTTAACTCCTGGCGCTCCAGCATCCAGCGCATGTGGAAGCAGATGCCCTCCACAACGGCGCGGATCAACTCTGTTTTGCCTACATTCAGCCGAATGTTAAAGAACATACCGGCGGCATTGGGATCCTCAAAGGGACAGCGGTTGCCGTGGAGCCAGGGGGTAAAGATCACGCCGTTGGAACCGGCGGGAATGGTGTCAATCACTTCTTCCAGGTAGTCGTACATATTGAATTCTACCTGCTCCAGGCTGTCGGTAGCGTTGCCGTAGCGCTTTAAGAACACGCCGATCTCGTCCAGCGCCAAATGATCCTTGACCCAGCCTACGCACTTGTTGGAGGTTTCCAGCTCACCAAAGTAGTTAAAGGTCTCCGGATTGGCGCCTACAATAGCAGCCATCATCGCACCGGTATCAACCATCTGCTCCGGCACAACGGTGCCCACCCAGCCGGAGGTGCCGCTGTAAATATGCGCGTCGCCAATCTCTACCGCTCCGGCGCCTACGCCGATCAAAGAGGCGTCGCCGCCACCGCCGTACACAGCGGTACCCTGAGCCAGACCCAGTTCCTCGGCAGCCTTGGCAGTGACTTCGCCCACTTTATCGGTGCACTTTTTGATCTCCGGTAGGTGTTTCATATCCACGCCCACCATATCGCAAATGGGCTTGCACCAGCCTTCGTGGCCCTTGCGGGTGTCATACAGCAGGGTGCCAAATGCGGAATCCTGGGTCATCACGAATTCACCGGTCAGGCGGCAGATGAGATACTCTTTCACATCCAGCCACTTATAGACTTTCTTAAAGTTTTCCGGCTCGTGCTCCCGCACCCAGCGGTACTTCCAAATGGGGTCCTTAACAGAGGAGGATACGGCACCGGTATAGCGCAGGTACTTGAGCAGCTTGGTCACTTCCGCACCGGCGATTTGTACGCCGTGGGCAATGCCCTTCTTCAGCTCATCGCCGGCTCGCTGGTCCATATAGGTCATGGGGCGGCGAATGCAATTGCCCGCTTTGTCTACCAGGACCAAACCCTGCATGGCAGAGCAGAAGCTGATGCCCTCTACCTGGTCTTTGGTCACGCCTACGCACTTATTGAACACATTGCGGGTGGTGCTGCACATGGCGCTCCACCATTCATCGGCGTCCTGCTCGGCGCCGCCCTTTACGCCGGTCTCATCATCCACATACAGGCCGTAGCCTGCGGTGTCAGAGGCCAGGATGCGCATGGTGTCGCCGATCTCAATCAGACAGGTCTTGACCCCGGTGGTGCCCACATCGTAGGTGATTACATATTTGCTCATAAAATATCCTCCCATGGTGTTGTACGCGGTAAATACCGTCACTTCTTTTCAAATGTAAATGCGCTCTCCACAAATTTCAGCAGTTGACCGATCACCCGCTCCTCGTCCATTTCCTCCACATCTACGCCGGTGTAGAACTTAAACCGCTCCTTGTAGTAGTCGCAGGTGTAAGAGAATTGCAGGGACATCAGCAGATTGTCCAAAAAGAAGGCGAAGAGCCGGGGGTCCAGATCCGGGCGCACATCTCCCTTGGCCAGCGCCTGCGCAATGGCCGTGGTGTAGATGCCGCTGGTCTCGCTCTCAATCTCCCGTACCAGCATTTGGGTGCGCTCGCTGTTTTTCTCCGAGGCAATCTCATTATACAGCCGAATGTAATTGGCATTTCGCTTGGAATGGACGCAGGTGGCGCGAATGAGCTTTTCTGCCTTGATCAGCAGTTTGTCGTCGCTGGCCATAATCTCCTCGATCACCTGGGACAGAATACGCATGCCCCGCTGAATGCAGGTGATGAACAGGTCCTCTTTGGTCGCAAAGTACTTGTACATCAGCCCAATGCTGATCCCTGCGTTCTTGGCGATCACATTGATGTTGGCGTTTTCATACCCTTTGGAGGAAAACTCCTCGGTGCCCACTTCCAGTATGCGCTCCCGTCGCTCCTCGGTTATGCGGTCAAATGCGTCCTTGTGATGTTTATTTACCATTTCAAAAAATTTTGTAGCCTTGCACAAAGAACGGAAAAGCCCTTTGTGCAATCCGTACAAATACTCCCTCTCTGTAAAGCGTGAACCGCAATTCACTTTTCTTATATTATCATTATTTATCCGTTATTGCAAGAAATCTGAATAAAAATGCGGGAAAATTGAACAAATTATTGCAAGTATCTATTTGACAAATCATTAAAAAGTGATATACTAAAGGTGTATTTTATGTGAGCGATGGCTCACGCCCTTTGGGGTGAGCGGCGACTCATGAATTTTAAGGAGGAACGACCATTATGGATACCCGATTTGCAATTTCTGAGTATCTTGATGCAGCGCAGGTCACCGCTCAGCTGGACGCGCTCATCAAAAAGCCTATTTATTCCATCAGCCCGGCTGCACTGAAGAAGTATGAAGAAGAATACTTCGACAAGAAGTGCGCTAAGTCTAAGGCGATGATCACCGAGGCAAGAGAGATCATTCCCGGCGGTGTGCAGCACAACCTGGCGTTTAACTATCCTTTCCCCATCGTGATGACCAAGGCCAAGGGTGCTAAGCTCTATGATATTGACGGCAACGAGTATTACGACTTCCTGCAGGCCGGCGGTCCCACCATTCTGGGCTCCAACGACGATGTGGTGAAGGAGAAGGTTAAGGAATTGCTGGACGATTGCGGTCCTTCCACCGGTCTGTTCCATGAATATGAGTACAAGCTGGCCAAGAAGATCTCCGACTGTGTTCCTTCCGTAGAGATGTTCCGTATGCTGGGTTCCGGTACAGAGGCCTGCATGTGCGCTGTGCGTGTGGCTCGTCTGGCTACCGGCCATAAGAACATCATCAAGATGGGCGGCGCTTATCACGGCTGGTCCGATCAGCTGGCATGGGGCATGCGTGTGCCCGGTACCCTGAATTTGCAGTCTCACGGCGTACCGCTGTTCGTATTCAAGCACACCCAGGAGTTCTTCCCCAATGATCTGAAGAGCCTGGAGCGCAAGCTGATCCTCAATAAGTTCCGCGGCGGTACCGCTGCCGTGTTCATTGAGGCCATTGGTCCGGAGTCCGGTACCCGTCCGGTAGACAAGGACTTCCCCAAGGGCGTACAGGCACTGTGCCGCAAGTACGGCGCTCTGCTGGTTTGCGACGAGGTCGTGACCGGCTTCCGTATCGGTGTGTCCGGTGCGCAGGGCTACTTTGGCATTGATCCCGACATCACCATCTTCGGTAAGGTGATTGCCGGCGGTTACCCGGGTGCAGGCGGCATCGGCGGCCACAGAGAGGTTATGAAATACTTAGGCGCCGGCCTGGATAAGGGCAACGGCTCCGGCAAGAAGATTCATAAGGCAATGTGTGGCGGCACCATGGCTGCCACCCCCATCTCCTGCTGCGCAGGTTACACTGCCATTTGCGAGATCGAGAAGCGTAACGCCTGCCAGGTAGCCGGTAAGATGGCGGATCGTCTGGTACACGGCTTGCAGGCGCTGATCAAGAAGTATGACCTGCCCTTCGTGTGTTTCAACCAGGGTTCTGTATGCCACTTGGATACCGTTGGCACCATGCACTTTAAGGTGGACTGGAAGCATCCGTGGACCATTCCGCACACCTTGAAGGAGACCGGCAAGCGTCAGTCCGAGATGGAGCACATGGGCGCTGCTTACATGGCAGAGGGCTTGGTAACTTTGGCCGGTTCTCGTCTGTACACTTCCGCCGCTTATACGGAAGAGATGATTGACGACTGCCTGAACAGATTTGAGAATGTGTTCAAGAACTGCGTTTGCATCGAGGCGTAAGATTTTTTACCAAGGGCGGTACCGGGCAGTGATGCCCGGCCGTCCTTTTGGTACTTTTGCCCCCGGGGCAAAAATACGATTTTAAGGGGAAAACACATGGCTTACGAATTAGAAGAAGCAAAAAAGCTGGTCGTTGCGGCCGGCAAAAAGCTGGTGGAAAGCGGTCTGATCGCCCGTACCTGGGGCAATGTATCCGCCCGTATTTCTGACACCCAGTTTGTGATCACACCCTCCGGTCGGGCGTATGAAACGCTGACACCGGAAGAAGTGGTTGTGGTCAATATTGAGGACTGCTCCTACGAGGGCGATATTAAGCCCTCTTCCGAGAAGGGTGTGCACGCTGCGGCGTACCGCCACCATCCCACCGTGGATTTTGTGATCCACACCCACCAGAAGGCGGCCACCATCGTCAGCATTACCGGCATGGAGATTCGCAATGTTTACAAGGATTTTCAGCCGGTCCTGGGTACGAAGGTGCCCTGCGCCGATTATGCTATGTCTACCACTAATTCTCTGCGCAAGAAGGTAGAGATGTGCATTATGATGAACCCGGGCTGCCGCGCCATTATGTTGATGCACCATGGCACGCTGTGCATGGGCGATACCTATGAGCAGGCCTTTGAGATTGCAGACGCACTGGAGAAGTGCTGCCAGCGGGTGATCAAGGACAACTATCTGCGCCATTCTTGGGCAGAGACATATTCTGACGAAGGCAAGCGCAACTTTTACCTGAAAAAGAATGGCGCTGTGGCTATGCCGGAGAGCATTTGTGATCTGGGATCTTCCGTTCGCAACGGCAAGACCTTTAGCTTGACCGTTGGCGGAGAGACCGTTGATGTGGATTTGGAGACCGGGCTGGGCATTACCGGCATTGCGCCCAAGTGCGCCAAGATCCATAAGGCCATTTATGACAGCCAGGATTGCTCCATCATCAAGCATGTGACCGATCCGGATGTGATTGCTGTGTCCTGCACAGGTGAAGATATGATTCCTATGATCGACGACTTTGCACAGATCGCCGGCGTGGATGTGAAAAACCGTCCGTGGATCGACGGCGATACAGACGCTTGTGCCAAAGATATTGCCAAGGCCATGGACAGCCGCAATGCAATCCTGATTCAGGGCAACGGTGCCATCATCACCGGCAATTCCGACGGGGATATGCAGGCGCTGGAGATCATTATGGATAAGGGCTGCGAGGCCGTGATCGACACGGATATTTTCAATCGCCCCCATTATGTGCCCAAGGTGGAGTGCTTCCTGATGCGCACCGTGTATCTGGCCAAGTATTCTAAGGAAATCAATAAAAAATAAGGCGCGTTTGTGCCGGAACACCTGCTGCGGCTGCGGCAGGTGTTATTTTATACGCAAGGCCAAGAGAAAGCCCACACCGTTTATATACGGTGTGGGCTTCTTTTATCGCTTTGCTTTATCTTATTTTTCCAACACGACGGTGGTTACGGAACGCGCCGGCAGAGCAAAGGCGTCTTTGTTGGTGCCGCTGTCTGTCTTTGCCAAGTCGTTGTTCTTGTCGGTCACATAGGTGGTGTGGCGGGTGTAACCGTCCAGCGCCAGGGTGGTGCTGCGGGCCTTATCCGTGTTGTTGATGAACACGGCGGTAACGGTGCCGTTGGGGTTTTTGAATGCCACGGACTGCACATCGCTCAGTTCTTCCGGCAGGGAAATGGAAATGCGTACGCTACCCTCGTCGGTGAATTTGGAGAAGTTGCCCAGTACCCACAGCCGCTTGGAGGTCTCGATTTGATGGCTGTCCTTGTCCAGGTACACCAGGCCGTCGGTGTAGCCGCCAAAGGCGCAGGCGGTCCACCAGTCCCATTCTACCGCGTTTAGCACCGTTAGATCCTGATGAATGATCCCGGCCAGTGCCAGACCGTATTCCATGCCCAGGCCGCTGTCCATACCGTTCTTTTGGATTAGGTCGTACACGCCGCTGCTTTGGTCCTCGGTCATTTGGCAGTATTCCGTCAGCGCCAGCTTGTAATTGCTGCCGTAGGTGGTGGCTATGGCGTCGGCAAAGGTCTGCTTCTCCTCCGGGCTGGCCCAGTAGGAATGGAGTGCCAGCGTGGGCATACCCTTGCGAAGGGCGTTGTTTTTCAGTCCGTTGACACCGCTTTTGCCAAACATGGTCTTGAGGTATGCCATACAGGTGTCCGTGCCGATGTGACCGCTTTCCCAGCCTTCCAGCCGGCAGTCCTTTAGCGCGTCCTCCTGCGCCAATTGCTCCAAAAATACCTTGTACAGATCCCGGCACTGGGTTTTGGAGTAGTAGCAGCCCTCCTGCTTGGCGGTGCCGTCTTCATAACCCCGCCAGCTCCATTCCGGCTCATTGATGGGAGACAGGCCGGTGACCCGATACCCGGCCTCCGTAAAGTGCTTGGCGCAGGCAATGCTGTACTTGGCAAAGTCTGCGTACCGTTCCGGCTCCAGGTTGGTTACATATTTTTCCTCGTCCGGCAGGTAGTCGCAGTAGGCTTTGCCGTTGGCGGTGTAAAACACCGGGGCGCTGTTAGAGAACAGGGTCACCCGCAGGTCTTCGTTCATGCTTTTTGCCAGGGCCAGGGCATTTTGCGCTGCTGCGTCCCGCTCCCAGTGGTAGCTGCCGTCCTTGTCTATAAAGGCTTCTGCCCGGCGGTCCGGGTCGGTGATGGTGGCGTCGTCCTTGGATCCGGCGCCCAGGTTGTAGCGGTAAATATTCAGCCCAATGCCGCTGTTCTCGTCATACAGCAGGGAGAGAATAGCCTTGGCATTCTCCCAATTGCCTACCTCCTGGCTCCACCAGCAGGCAGAAGCGCCAAAGCCGTTCATTGTCTGATAGACAGCGGTTGGTTCAATGGTGATGGTCTTGACCTGTGCGGTGGTTGCGGCAGGCTTTGTGTTGTCAGAGGTGCCGGCGGCGCACCCGGCCAGCAGGGCAGTGGTGCACAGAACAGCGGTCACTTTTTGTAAGCGTTTGGTGTATGCAGTCATTTTTTCGTCCTTATGTGAATTTAGTCTGTAATGGTAATGCCTTTTTTCTCCCGCTGGGCAGCCAGCTCCGTTTCCATTTTCTCCCTAAAGTCGCCGGTCAGGTTGTAGAAGAACATGGGAATGGTGCATACCAGCAGACTGATGGCGGGGATCAGCGATACCACGCTGAATATACCGTTTCGCACCCCATGGCTCATCAGCAGCGGGTTGGCGGTGACAGAGGCGTTAATGGAGCCTACATCCAGGTCTACAATAATGTACATGAGAATGATAAAGGAGGTGGAGAGCGCCGCCCCCAGTTTGGTGACAAAGCTCTGAATGGCAGAGCCCATACCGGTGAGCCGGGTGCCGGTCTTCCACTCCATGTAGTCCAAACAGTCGCCGATCATGGCAAAGGCGCACACATTGATGGCGCCGCAGGGCACGCAGCTGAGTACCAAAAACGGCACGCAGGCCCAGAAATGCTGATACCCGATGCACCACATGATCAGACTGGATACGGCGCCCAGCAGGCTGGTGGCAATAATGATCTGTTTGTAGTTGAATTTCTTAAACAGCACCGGCATCAGCAGCATGGCGCCGAACATACCCACGGCGCTGGCCACGCTAAATACGGTGCTCACCAGCGAGATATTGCCTTGCAGCGCTGCCTCCTGCTCCGCGGCAGACAGACCGGTCAGGTCCTTGCCGATATAAAAACTGTAACGGGCGGCGTGCACTGCGCCGGCCTGGTACATATACCGGGCGGCGGAGAGAATACCCATCAGTGCCGTGAGCATTAAGGGCTTGCAGGTGAAGATCAGCTTCAGCGCAGAGGGCTGGCTTTTGTCCTTCTTAGGCGGAATCGGAATGTTCACCCGTTCCTTGGTCTTAAAATATACCCGGATAAACAGCAGATTGCCCACAATGGCGCAAAACAGGGCAATGCACATATACTTCGTCTTTTCCAGCTCCGTGCCGGACAAATTGAACTTGGGCAGAATAAAGCCCAGCACCATAAAGAAAGCGGTAGGCACGGCAGAGCCCACGCCGTTGGCGGTGCGCGCCTTGCTGATAATGCCGCCCCGCTCGTCTGCGTTGGGCGTTAAGGCATTGGGCAGTGCCCAGAAGGGCACATCCGAGGCGGTGTAGATCATACCCCAGGCCACATAGGTAACGGCGGCGTAGATCATCTTGGCTGTGTCGCTGATATTGGGTGCGTAGAACAGCAGCACCGTCAGTATGGCAATGGGAATGGGTGTGTAAATGAGATACGGCTTCATTTTGCCGTTCTTTGGATTGGCGTGGTCCATAATATAGCCCATGATCGGGTCGTTAATGGCGTCCCACACCCGCGCCAGCAGCATCAGCAGCAGCACAAATAAAGGCGTGAGCTTCAGCACGCTAATGTAAAAGTCTGAGATATAGCTGCTCATAATGGCATAGACCATGCCTTGACCCAGTGCGCCGACGCAGTAGGCCATCCATTCTTTTTTCGGCACATGATTTGTGTGATCCATGTGACCGTCCCCCTCTGTATTTTATTTTTAGAATAGAATATTCCAATACTAAGATACCATAGCCACCTACCTGCCGTCAATGAAAATGTACAGAAATCTGCATAAAAATAACCGGATTTTTACATAGAATGGAAGTAGTCAACACTGCGCAAATATGCTACAATGGGTTTGATAAGATCGTCAAAGGAAGGAATTTGTATGCAGATCAAACTCATTGCAATGGACCTGGACGGCACTTTAATGCTGCCGGACCATCAGCGGGTAGGCGAGGCCACCCGCCGGGCGTTGGCTGCCTGCCGCCAACAGGGTGTGCGCCTGGCGTTGGCCACCGGTCGCACCTTGGCGCTGACGGAGCCGGTACAGGCCCAACTGCCTTTTTTAGATTATATTGTATTCAGCAACGGCGCCGGTGTGTGGGATGTGCAGAACAAAAAGCGGATCCACAGTGACCCGATGCAGCTGGCGGACGCGCGGCAGATCTGCGCTTATTTGGACAGCCGCCCGGTGTACTATGAATTCTATGCCGATGGGGTGCCGGTGGCGCCTGCCCGGCGCAAGGGCATGGCGCGGCTGGACGGAGTGCCGGACAGCTTTGTGGACGAACTGCTGGAAAAAGTGGTGTACCGGGACAGTGTGGCAGACGCACTGGTTGGTATGACGGTGGAAAAGCTCAATCTCTTTACGATACCGATGGAAGAAAACCGAGCACTGCGTGCGTTTTTGCAGACCATGGGCCATGTGGAGATCACCTCCTCCATCGGGTGTAATGTGGAGGCCGGCAAGGTGGGCACCAGTAAGGCCACGGCCTTGGCTGCCTTGTGCGGGCAACTGGACTATGACCCGGCCCAGGTGATGTGTTTTGGCGACAGTGGTAACGATGTGGATATGCTGCGTTACTGCGGTTGGTCGTATGCCATGGAGAACGGTACGGACGCGGCCAAGGCGGCTGCCCGCTTTTTGGCGTCATCCAATGATCGGGAGGGTGTTGCCCGCGTGGTTCGGCAAGAGATACTGAAGGAGAATGCAGATGAATAACAAAAAAATCGCCGCCATCGTGCTGATATTTGTGATTCTGTTTTTGGTGCTGGTACTGGGGATCGGCTTTTTTGGCGCTATTCCGCTGATCGGCAAGTGGATCGCCTTTGTGCTGGCCTGTCTGCTGGTGGTGTTTTGCGTGGTGTTCTTTTGGCTGGCCGGGAGACGAAACCGATGAGTCGCAGATACACCCGGCGGGGCACGGCGCTGCTGCTGGTACTGGCGCTCCTGGTGAGTATGCTGGGGGCGGCTCTGCCTGTGATGCAAAAATCGGGTGCCGCATCCGGCGCCTTTGCGACTGCCTATACTGCTCTGTTGGAGAAAGCCCCGGTGGCGCAAGCGGATTTAGAGCGTGATCCTTATGGTCTGTGCCGTCTGGTAGTTACCGGCTACGGCGGCAAGGACTACGGCGCTGTGGCAGCGGCGGTGACGGACGGCTTGGCGATTTTGCAATATGACACACCGTTGGCTGCCCGCAAGGCGGCGGTACAGTTGGCGCAGGACGGCGCCACGGCGGAGCCGGACAGCCTGTGCCAATTAGAGACGGATACGAACCTGACCGGCAACCTTTGCCCCTGGGCGGGGGAGATGGTGGGCACCACCGCTTTTTGCGCCCGGCGGCGGATCCCGGGCCATCAGGTGGTAATCGCTCAAATTGATACAGGTTTTATGCTGGATCACCCGGCGCTGCAAGGGCGGCTGGTGTCTGACGGCATAGATCTGTCCGGCGACGGTAGAGCCAATGCGGCCTATGACACCCGGCAGCGGGGCGCCACTTATTGGCACGCCACGGCGGTGGCCTCGGTGCTGGCCGGGAATACAGATGAGAATGTAAAAATATTGCCCTATAAAGTGGTGCGCTTCGGTACGGACACCTGCACTGCCTCGGCGGTTTTGGCCGCCATGGAGGACGCTGTGGCAAAGGGCGCGCGGGTGCTGAATATGAGCCTGAGCACCAGCCAAAATCGGGCGGGCTTTGCAGCCATGATGGACAAGGCTGCGGCACTGGGCGTGGCCGTGTGCTGCTCTGCCGGCAATGCGGGCGAACAGATCAGCAACCGCTATCCCTCGGCATTGCCCCAGGCCATTACCGTCAGTGCAGTGACGGCGGACAAGACGGTGGCGGGTTTTTCCAATTACGGCGACCTGGTAGATTACTGCGCCCCCGGCAGCCACATTACCGTGGCCACCATGGACAGCGGTGGTGCACCTGCTGCTACAACTGCTTCCGGCACCTCTCTGTCCTGCCCCTATGGGGCGGCCTGTTGTGCGCTGCTGCTGAGTCTGCACCCGGATTTGACCCTGGACCAGCTGAACGCGCTGCTGCAAGGGAGTGCAGAAGATCTGGGTGACCCGGGCTTTGATCCCATTTACGGCAACGGTCTGCTACGGCTGGACAACCTGACTCAAACCGGCACCACAGGCAACCTAACCTATACCCTGACTCTGCCGGAGGGTACGCTGGCTCTCACCGGCACCGGTGACGGCGCAGATTATGACCGTGCGGCAGCCACGCCCTGGGCGCTGTGGGCGGAAAAATTACAGCAGATTACGGTGGCGGATACGGTCACCGGGCTGGGCGATTTTACCTTTTCCGGCTGCCAAAACGCAGTGTTTACCCTGCCGGAGACTTTGCAGCGGCTGGGGGCCTATGTGTTTGAAAACTGCAAGGGTCTGCACAACATTACATTGCCCCGCAATGTGGTGCAGGTGGGCACCGGCGCCTTTTCCGGTTGCAGCGATTTGACGGTGCGAGGCTGGCGCAACACCCCTGC
>OGZW01000449.1_pt1 | contig 32474 bp, 28 predicted proteins | sample 1577001 | NCBI WGS metagenome assembly OGZW01 (sample SAMEA3541519, study PRJEB24748) | human gut metagenome | biome: human gut; feature: human-associated habitat; material: faeces | place: China | collected 2012 | reverse complement strand
ACGATGAGGACTAAATCCTGCTTGGAAACAGGGATAAATTCAATGGTTTTCTCGTTTTCCAGCTGTGTGCAGAAAACCATGTCGTATTTTTCATCCTTTAGGCCCTGCAAAAGCGGCTGTGTCACGTCTGTGTAGAACTTGAACTGGATGTGCTTGTCCCTCTGCTCCTGTAAAAAGCCGTTTGCCAGCTCCGGAATGAGCGAAAGCCCCAATGTACGCAGAAAGCCAAGCTCAATGCAGCCCTCCCCACGGGAGATATGCGCCATGGTTTCAATGCCGTTATCCAGAATTTCCAAGGATTTTTCCACATAGGAAAGGAACTGCATACCCTCCTTTGTCAGCGTGGAGGAGCGGTTTTTGCGCTCAAAAAGCACTACCCCAAGCTCCGCCTCCAGCTGTGCGATGGCATGGCTCAGACTTGGCTGTGCAATACACAGACGCTCCGCTGCCTTGCCGAAGTGCTTCGTTTCCGCCAGCGTGACAAAATAGCGCAGCTGATACAGATTCATAGAGATCCCCCCATTTTTCAAATAATTTTAGAATCAGCAAATAATATGCCATCTGATTTTTCTATTTTCAGTATACCATACGCTATAGACAAAATCTATCAAAACATATAAAATAATCAATTTGTGCTTTTTTAATTTCTGCGATACACTGAGCCTGTAAGACAAAGCGCGCAAAAAAAGAATTCAAAACACGAAAGAAAAGGAGAATCCTCTCATGGAGATTTCAGGAAAAACAAGGCTTTTCGGGTTAATCGGTTCTCCCGTAGAACATTCAAAATCCCCTGCCATGTATAATTATTGCTTTGATAAGTGGAAATTGGATTATAAGTATCTTGCATTTGATGTAGACAAAAATCAGACATCGGATGCCATCCAAGCCTTCCGTACCTTTCAAATGAAGGGGGCAAACATCACGATGCCCTGTAAGCAGGAGGTACTCAAGTATCTGGATGAAATTTCCCCGGCGGCGCGTCTGGTCGGCGCGTGCAACACCATTGTGAACCACGACGGTGTTCTGACAGGCTACATCACAGACGGCGAGGCAAAAGGCCGGCGCACCGGCGCTGATCCATACCGACTGTGTGCAGACCTTTGGCAAGGTGCCCCTGCGGCCGGATAAGTTGGGGGTAGATCTGATGACCGTCACCGCCCACAAGATCCACGGTCCCAAGGGGGTAGGCGCTCTGTATGTGCGCAAGGGCGTGCGTATTCTGCCCCGCACCTTTGGCGGCGAGCAGGAGAAAAAATTGCGTCCGGGTACGGAGGCAGCGCCCCTGATCGCCGGGTTTGGCGCTGCGGTATCGGCACTGCCGGATCTGCGTGCGCAAAACGCCGCCGTCAAAGAACTGAACGCTTATACGAAGGAACGGCTGGCGGAGATCCCCGGTCTGACCTTTAACAGCGGCGACCAGGCCTCGCCCTATATCCTCAATATTTGCGTGCCCACCTTTATGCGCAGCCAGACCATTATTCAGGAGCTGTCCGCCAACTACGGCATTTGCGTCAGCAGCGGCTCCGCCTGCGCCAAGGGCAAGCGCTCCCATGTGCTCACCGCCATGGGGCTGCCGGAGCAGGTGATCGACAAATCCATTCGCCTGAGCTTTAGCGGCCAAAGCACGCAGAGAGAAGCAGACGCCTTTGTAGACGCGCTGCGCGACCTGGTAAAAAAACACCCAAAGGAGTAACCTATGCGAGAGATCGTACTGATTAAAAACGGCGAGTTGGCACTAAAGGGACTGAACCGCAGTTCCTTTGAAGATGTGCTCATTAAGAATATGCGTCGCCACCTGGCGCCCTTGGGCACCTTCCAGTTTACCAAGAGTCAAAGCACCATTATGGTGGAGCCGGAGGACCCGGACACGGACCTGGACGACACGGTAGACGCGCTCACCCGCGTGTTCGGCATTGCCGCCCTGTCCCGGGCCGCCGTGTGTGAAAAAGATATAGAGGACATTGCAGCCACGGCACTGGAATACCTAAAGGAGCCGCTGGAGGACGCCAAAACCTTTAAGGTAGAGGCCAAACGCAGCGACAAAAAATTCCCCATGAAATCGCCGGAGATCTGCCGAGAAATGGGCGGTCGTATTCTGCGCCGCTTTCATCATCTCAAGGTAGATGTACATAACCCGGACATTACCGTTACCGTAGAAGTACGGGACCGCTACGCCTTTGTGCGGGGCAACAACCTGCACGGCGCAGGAGGTATGCCCACCGGCACCGGCGGCCGCGCGGCGGTGCTCATCAGCGGCGGTATTGACTCACCGGTGGCCTCTTATATGATGGCCAAGCGGGGAATCGAATTGGTAGCCGTGCACTTTGCCTCGCCCCCGTACACCAGCGAGCTGGCAGAAATGAAAGTGATGGAGCTGCTGAAGAAAGTGGCCCGGTACAGCGGCTGGATCACCACCTTTGTGGTGCCGTTTACGAAAATCCAGGAGCAAATTCGGGACAAGTGCCCGGAGGAATACTTTACCATTATCATGCGCCGCGTGATGATGATGATCAGCGCCCGGATTGCAAAGAGTCAAAACTGCCATGCCCTGATCACCGGCGAATCCGTAGGGCAGGTAGCCAGCCAGACCATGTACGCCCTGGCGTGCACGGACTGCGCAGCGGATATGCCGGTGTTCCGTCCCTGTATCGGTATGGACAAGGACGAGATCATCGCCATCTCCCGCAAGATCGACACCTTTGAGACCTCTATTGAGCCCTACGAGGACTGTTGCACCGTCTTTACCCCCAAGCACCCGAAGACCAAGCCCCGGCTGGATGATGTGCTGAAAGCCGAAGCAAATATGGAGAATTTGGACGAAATGATGGACCGGGCCGTGGCCGGCGTAAAGAAAGTTGTGATCAAATAATGGAGCCGCGCAAGGATCACAACGAGGAGATTGACCGCATTTTAGCCGACTTTCAGCAAAGCCGCACCCGGCGGCAAGCAGAGGTGCCAGCAGAGCCGCCTGTTCCGGCAAAAGAAGGGAACGCGCCGTCAAAAAAAGAAAAGCCCTCCAAAGAAGCAAAGCCGCCAAGAAAAGAAAAAGCGCCCCGCCGCCCGCTGGACAAAAAGCAAAAGCGGGGGCTGTGGATCGCCTTGGTGTGTCTGGCAGTGGCTGTGGCGCTGGCCTTTGCTCTTCCCGCCATACAAAGCAGCCGCCAAAACGCCTACTTAAAGCCCTACGAGACCAAGTACGGCATGCACTACCCGGCGGGTATGCTGGAGCAATATTGCGACGCCTACGGCAAGGATCGGCAGATTGCCGGTTTTCTGACCTACGGCAGCAGCGGCGAGATCACCGTGTCCAAGGCCAAAAATGAGAGCCAGGCGTACCTGGATAACAACAGCGATTTTTTGCACTTTGGGTTTAACACCGTAATCTATGGTAGCCCGCAGCAGCTGACCGGGCTGGAAGCCGCCTATGGCAGTGCCGCCGCCTGCAACAACAGTGGCACCACCCTCACCTACAATTCCCTGTTTGAGACCGGGCAGTGGCAGGTGGTGGGCGCCCTGTATGTGAACACCAAGGCCAAGGACGACAACGGCTACTGCTTCCCCTACAATGTGACCGGAAACATGACGGCAGACAGCTACAAACAATTCTACGCCCGACTGACCAACCGTATGATCTATACCAGCAACCGCACCTTAAATCGGGCGGATCACCTGTTGACCGTTGCCACGGACAGTGCGGTGCACCCGGGGTGGAAATTTGTGTTGGTGGCCGCTAAGGACGGCGAAGTGCGAGATGTGCGGGATGTGCAAACGCCACAGTACCCGCAGGCGTACTTTGACGAGAAAGGGAAAAAGAACCCTTATGCGCCCTTTAACAAATGGTATCCGGAGATCTATGTGAGCGACGGCAAGCAAACCTCCCGCCAAAACAAAAAAGATTACCAAACAAAATAAAAAAAGCCCCGACGGAATTTGCGTTTCGTCGGGGCTTTTTTCGGTTTCTGTTTTAGATTTTCACATCGGCATAGATGGGATAGTGGTCAGACATGGCGTCCATCGCCCCATCGGAGAGAATCCCGTAGCATCGCACCTTGGCGGTGCCGGTCAAAAAAATGTGGTCATAGGTAGGTGCAGAGGCTTTTTTGTTGTTGCCGCTTTTGGTTTTGGCGGCCAAGGCTTTGGTGTCCTGCATCTTTTTTGACAGGCGGCTGTAAATCTCCGGCGCATCATACACCGGGTCATACCCGCCGCCGTCCATAGCGTTAAAGTCACCGCAGGCAAACACCGGGCACTTATACTGTGCCGCCAGGGATTTGGCAAGTGCTGCGGCCTGGTCTGCCTGGCTTTCCATCACCGCCCGCTCCGCCTTTTCCTCTCCGCTGCGGATCAGGTCCAGGTGGGTGGAAGATACAATATATTTTTCGCCGGACTGATTGTTCCGGAACAGTCCCCACACAATGCGGCGCAAGCGCGCATCATCCCCCCGGTCATAGACCACATCGCCTTGCTCCAGCAGGGTTACCCGATCGCTGTCATACAGCAGACCGGTCATGCGTACCAGCGCACCGGTACGCACCGGATACAGCAGCTTATAACTGCCCCGGTTCTGCATCAAACAACAGTACCACTGGTCGCTCATCTCCTGCACGGCCACCACATCCGGCCGGTAGGTGTCCAGCACCTGCAAAAACATTTTGGCCCGCTTGTGCGCGTCCGTGCCGCCCCAGCTCTCATAATGCACCAGCAAATTGGCACTCATAATGCGGGCGGATGTATCCTTGGCACGCTTGGCGTTCGCCTTGCCGATGCTCTCCTGGAACTCCTCGCTAACCATATAATCCGACAGATCACCTCGGCTGCGAATCACCGCCGGCACGGCAATAGCCGTACTCACTGCTGCCACCAGGACCAGCGACAGCAGGGCGCAAAAAAAGCGCCGCAAAAATTTTCTCATAATCTTCCTCCGCAGTATGTTCTCCCTACCTATTATACACAAGCCGGCGTTCCATTTCCACCCTACGGCAAAAATAAAAAAGTATTGACTATTTTACTTAGGCGTTGTATATTTGTTATACTTATTATAGAAAGAAAAAACGGCGAGAATCGCCAAGTGGAGAATAACGATGATGGAAGAAACAAAAAAGAGCAAGTCCCTGCGCCTGCTGACGGTGCTGCTGTCTGTGGCGGCCGTAGCTGCCATGTTGTGGTGCGCGCCGTACTTTAAGGACGATTGGGCCTGGGGCAGCCAGGTAGGACTGGATCGACTGCAAAGCCACTTCACAGGTTACAACGGCCGGTATCTGGGCAATCTGCTGGTCATGGTCCTCACCCGCTCCCTGCCGGTAAAGATTATTTTAATGACCGCCGGGGTTCTGGCGCTGCCGTTGCTGGTCAGCCGCTTGGCCAACAAAAAGCTGTTTTTATTGTTCCCTCTGAGCCTACTGGGTGTAGCTGTGATGCCCGCCGATCTGTTCCGCCAAACGGTGGTGTGGGCCAGCGGTTTTTCCAACTATATGCCGCCGGTGCTGCTCACCCTGTGCTATCTGCTGCTGGTATGGGATCTGTGGGATGACACAGCACCGGTACAGAGCAAATGGTCGCCGTTCTGTGCCCTGCTCATCGGCGGGTGCGGTGCGCTGTTTATGGAGCATGTGACCCTATACAACCTGGCGCTGGCAGTGGCGGTGCTGATCTTTTCCAAGGTCAAGCACCACAAGACCTATGCCACCCACTGGTGCTTCCTGGCCGGCGCTGTCATCGGTGCCGGAATTATGTTTACCAACAGCGCCTATGGCTTTATTTCTTCCGGCAAAGACCAATTCACCTATCGCTCCATGGCGGTAGGCGGCACCGTACAGCGGTATTTTGACACCATCGGCGGCAATATCATTCGTATTTCCAACTACCTGACCGAGTGCAACGCTCTGATGAATGTGCTGCTGGCTGCGCTGTTTTGCATTGTGCTGCACCGCCTGTTTAAGAAGGGCGGCGTTACCAAGGGGCGCCGGGTGTGGCTCATCGTCAGTGCAGGAATATTGGTAGCCTATGCTGCTTATAGCTGCGTGCTTACCGTATGGGCCAAGATCGCAGGCACCAATGACGCCCGGGATGCCATCGACCCTGCGTGGCGCTTTACCTTTACACTGTTGTTTTCCATTGCGCTACTGCTGTGCATTCTCTTAGGCATCCAAAGCCGTCGCCGCAAGGGGCAGATGCTCTTTGCGCTGGTCAGCGTGTATGTGTTCTGCACACCACTGTTTATCGTAACTCCCCTGACCGCTCGCTGCTTTCTCCCCTGCTATGCCATGTTTATGCTGCTGGCAGCGCTGCTGTTTGACCTGATCTATCGAGATACTGCTGACAAGACAAGGGCCACCCGCACCACAGGCGCCGTATTTGCCGCCTGTCTGATTGCGCTGGGCGTGTTCTATGCCACCGTCTTTGTACAGATCAAGGACTATTCCGTCGGTCGAGAGGCCTATGTGCAGGCACAGATTGACCGGGGCGAAAAAAAGATTTACCTGCCCATGTACCCGGCCTATACCGGCGATTATATTCGAGGCAGCACCCCCAAGGATGGCTCTGTTTGGGAGGAGCGGTACAAAATGTTCTACGGCATTGACCCGGACATTGACCTGGTCACCGTCGGCCCCAACACTCCCCAAGCCAAAGCAGTCCTGGCAAAAAAGTAATGGACTTACCTGTACGCAAACACCCGCGCTTGCCATCGCACGACTATACAGACGGCTGGTACTTTATCACCATTTGCACCGATGGGCGTAAAAATTTTTTAAGCACCATCGTAGGGCGGGGGCTTGCTCCCGCCCTACGGTATCCAGCATTCTATGCACTTATAAATCCCTGACAACACGCCGGTGCAAAATAGCAGGCTACCGTGCGCCAAAGCTGTTTCAAACTTCCTTTTACGACCACATTATTCGTGACGAGACGGATTATTTAAGCAAGGCCGCCTATATTACGGGAAATCCGGCAAAGTGGCTGGAGGATCCTTACCACAACACATAAAAAACGCATCCTGTAATTAGGATGCGTTTTTGTTTTGCTTATTTGCATGCAGCGCAGAGGTTATACATTGATCTCCACATCTACGCCCAGCAGGTCTTTTTCCTTAGCCAGAATGGGGCCCACCACTTCGTTTAAGAAGTCGGCGGTCTGCTCCGGAGCACGGCCCACAAAGTTCTCCGGCTTCAGAATGGCCAAAATTTCCTCCTTGGTGGTCATAAAGGCCGGATCCGCAGCAATGCGATCCACCAGATCGTTTTTGCCGCCCTCAACCTTCACCACCGCACCGGCGGCCATGGAGTGCTGGCGAATTTTCTCGTGCAGCTCCTGACGGTCTCCGCCCTTCTTCACCGCGTCCATCATAATGTTCTCGGTAGCCATAAAGGGCAGTTCGCTCATCAGGCGGGCGTGGATCACCTTGGGATACACCACCAACCCGGAGGTCACGTTGATATACAGGTCCAAAATCCCGTCCGTAGCCAGGAATGCCTCGGCCACGCTGACCCGCTTGTTGGCGGAGTCGTCCAATGTGCGCTCAAACCACTGGGCAGAGGCGGTCCATGCCGGGTTCAAGGCGTCGATCATCACATAGCGGGACAGAGAAGCGATCCGCTCACTGCGCATGGGATTGCGCTTATAAGCCATGGCGGAGGAACCGATCTGGTTCTTCTCAAAGGGCTCCTCAATCTCTTTCAGATTTTGCAGCAGCCGCAGGTCGTTGGAAAACTTGCAGCAGCTCTGAGCGATCAGCCCCAGGCAGTTGCACACAATGGTGTCCAGCTTGCGGGCATAGGTTTGGCCGCTGACCGGGAAGCAGGCTTTGAAGCCCATCTTCTCTGCGATCTTACGATCCAGTGCCTTGCACTTCTCGTGGTCGCCGTCAAACAGCTCCAGGAAACTGGCCTGGGTGCCGGTGGTGCCCTTAGAGCCCAGCAGCATCAAGGTGTCCAGCACATGGCACACCTCTTCATAATCCATGACCAAATCCATCAGCCACAAAGTGGCACGCTTGCCCACGGTGGTGGGCTGGGCAGGCTGAAAGTGGGTAAAGCCCAGGCAGGGCATATCCTTATACTGGTCGGCAAACTTGGCCACACTGGCAATGGCGTTCACCAGCTTTTTCTTAATCAGCAGCAGGGCCTCCCGCATGGTGATCACATCTGTATTATCGCCTACATAGCAAGAGGTGGCACCCAGGTGGATAATGGGCTTAGCCGTGGGGCACTGCACCCCATAGGCGTATACATGGCTCATTACATCATGGCGCACCTGCTTCTCCCGTTCCCGAGCCACATCGTAGTTAATGTCCTCGGCGTGGGCTTTCAACTCGTCGATCTGTGCCTGGGTCACATTCAGCCCCAGCTCGTGCTCCGCTTCTGCCAGAGCGATCCACAGCTTCCGCCAGGTTTTGAACTTAAAATCCGGGGAGTAGATATACTGCATTTCCTTGCTGGCATAGCGAGCGTTAAAGGGAGAATTATAAGTATCTGTCTGCATTAGTCCAGCCCTACTCTCTTCATCATCTCTTTGTATGCGTCCTCAACGCCGCCCAGGTCCCGACGGAAGCGGTCCTTGTCCAACTTCTCATGGGTCTTAATGTCCCAAAAACGGCAGGTGTCCGGGCTAATTTCGTCTGCCAGCACGATCTGGCCGTCTGCGGTCTTGCCGAATTCCAGCTTAAAGTCAATCAGCTCCACGCCGATGGAGGCAAAGTATTCTTTCAGCACATCGTTCACCTTAAAGGCCATTGCCTTAATGGTGTCGATCTCCTCTTGGGTGGCAAAGCCGCAGCTGACCGCGTGGTAGCCGTTGATCAGCGGGTCGCCCAAGTCGTCATCCTTGTAAGAGAACTCAATGGACGGCTGGGTAAAGTCCATGCCCTCTTCCAGTCCCAGGCGCTTGCAGATAGAACCGGCAGCTCGGTTGCGGATAATCACTTCCAACGGCACAATGGTCACTTTCTTCACAGCGGTCTCCCGATCGGAAAGTTCCTCCACAAAGTGGGTGGGCACGCCGTGCTTCTCTAAAAGCTGCATTAAGTAGTTGGACATTTTGTTGTTCACAACGCCCTTACCTACGATGGTGCCCTTCTTCAGGCCGTTAAAGGCGGTGGCATCGTCCTTGTAGTCCACAATCACGATGGTGGGGTCCTCAGTAGCCCATACCTTCTTGGCCTTGCCTTCATAAAGCTGTTCTGTCTTATTCATAACGCATTCTCCTCTGCAAAAAGATTGGTAAATTAGGGTGTGTATTCTTATTTGTTTTGGGTAAAGTATGCCTTAATCCGCTCTACGGCCTCTACGGTCTTGTCCGCATTGCCGAAAGCAGTGAGCCGGAAAAAGCCCTCACCGGAGGGACCGAAGCCGGAACCGGGGGTACCCACCACATGGGTCTTGTCCAGCAGCAGATCAAAGAATTCCCAGCTGGTCATGCCTTCCGGCACCTTCAGCCACACATAGGGGGAGTTCACCGCGCCGTAGCAGGTAAACCCGGCAGCCTGCATACCCTCAAAGATCACCTTGGCGTTCTTCTGATAATAGGCCAGGGTTTCCTTGATCTCCTTTTGCCCCTGCTCCGTGTAAACCGCTTCGGCCGCCCGCTGGGTAATGTAGCTAACGCCGTTAAACTTGGTGGCCTGGCGGCGTGCCCACATGGGGTTCAGGCTCTTGCCCTCAAACACACAGGCCTTGGGCACCACGGTATAACCGCAGCGCACGCCGGTAAAGCCGGCAGTCTTGGAGAAAGAACGCAGCTCAATGGCGCACTTCTCGGCGCCCTCAATCTCATAAATGGAATGGGGCACATCGTCCTCTACAATAAAGGCTTCATAGGCACTGTCAAAGATGATCAAAGCGTCATTGGCCAGCGCATAGTCTACCCACTTTTTCAGCTGCGCTTTGGTGGCGCACATACCGGTGGGGTTGTTGGGAAAGCACAGGTAGATCACATCCGGAGTCTCCTTCGGCAGATCGGGCATAAAGCCGTTCTCCTCTGTGCAGGGCATATAGATAAAGTTGCTGTAAAAGCCGTCGGCGTTCTTGTCGCCGCTGCGGCCGTCCATGGTATTGGCGTCCACATACACCGGGTACACCGGGTCACACACAGCGATCTTGTTGTCTACGCTGAACAGGTCGCCGATATTGCCGCAGTCGGACTTGGCGCCGTCGGACAAAAAGATCTCGTCCTTCTCAATATTGACCCCGCGGGCTGCGTAATCGTGCTGCTGAATGGCGTCCAGGATAAATTCGTAACCGTGCTCCGGCGGATAGCCGCGGAAAGTGGCCTCGTTGGCCATCTCATCCACCGCCTTGTGCATGGCGTCGATCACACTGGGCACCAGCGGACGGGTCACATCGCCGATGGACAGACGGATAATATCTGCCTCCGGGTGCGCCTCCTGGTACTCCCGCTGCTTTCTGGCTACCGTTGAAAACAGATAAGAGCTTTCAATCTTAAAAAAGTTTTGGTTGATCTTCATTATTCTAAAAAACCTCCTGTGTTTTATAGATCTATCTTGCCGCTAAAGACGGTGGTGGCCGGGCCGGTCATCATGACGCTGTCCTCAGCCTTACCGCTCCAGCTGATCTGCAAATCGCCCCCCAGCAGATGAACCGTCACCCGGTGGTCTACATAACCGCCCAGAATCGCCGCCACCGCCGTGGCGCAGGCGCCGGTGCCGCAGGCCAGAGTCTCCCCGGAGCCGCGCTCCCACACCCGCATTTCAATGTTCTGCCGGTCCTGTACAAAGGCAAACTCCGTGTTGGTCCGATCCGGGAAGCAGGGATGGTGCTCAAACAGCGGTCCTACCTGCTCCAGCGGGAACTCCCGGGGCGAGCGGTCAATAAACACCACCGCGTGAGGGTTGCCCATGGAGACACAAGTCATTTTATACACTGTGTCGTGTACGGTAATAGGTACATCCACCGGCGGTTTGCAGTCCGTCACCACCGGAATGGCCGCCGGATCTAAAATCGGCGCACCCATATCCACGCTGGCGCCCACGGCCACGCCGTCCTGCACCTGAATGTCAATGGTCTTAACCGCACCCATGGACGCAATGGTCACGGTGGTCTTGTCCGTCAGCTTGTGGTCGTACACATATTTTGCCACGCAGCGGATCCCGTTGCCGCACATAGCGCCCCGGGAGCCGTCCGCATTGTACATCACCATTTCAAAATCGGCGTTCTGCCCCTTCTCAATGAGAATGATGCCGTCGCCGCCGATGCCAAAGTGCCGGTCGGAGAGCCGCACCGCCAGTTGAGAAGCCAGGTCCCGGTCCATGGGCTGCCGGGTGCAGTCAAAGTAAATATAGTCGTTGCCGCAGCCGTGCATCTTGGTAAATTCCATCAGAAAGCCGTCCTTTCGTTAGCGAAAATCGTTGATGATCTTTTGCGCCAGGTCCGTAATCTTCAGCCCGGTGCGCATACTCTCCTTTTGGAGAAAACGGTGGGCCTGCAGCTCCGTCATATCCTGGGTGTTCATCAGCACCAGCTTGGCATTAGAGATCAAATCCTCATCCGCCTCCTTACGGCGGGTAAAGCTGCTTTTGCTGGAGGCCAGCACCGCCACCGTTTGCAAAAACTCCTGCCGATCCAAGGGCAGGGTCAGGGTAATCAGGTTGCCCATATATTCTGTTTTGCCGTTCTTCGACAGGGCCACCACATCAAAGTCCGCAGGCAACTGCTCTGCCAAAGTACCGGCACCCATATCCCGCAGCAAAGAGGCACAGATGATCACGCCGGCGTCTTTCTCTCCGGCAGCGCCCAACGCGCTGGAACCCAGGGCACAAATATGCGACACCCGGAGCCCCTCGCCAACCAGCAAGGCACGCAGGCGCAGTGCCACCTCTTTGTTCGGGTACGCAATAATGATGTCCTTCATCTTCCGCTCCCGTTCCCCCATTAGATAAAAGTTATTATACCATATAAATACGCCTCGGTTCAATACAAAATGTGCACAGTTGCGCCCTGTGGGGACAAAAATTTTTGTCTATTCTTTACAGTCCGAAAGATTTGTAACAATATACACAAAAATGCGACAAATTTTACAAATTCTTGTAACAAACTATACGAAAATCCCTTGATTGACCGGTGCCAATGTGTTAAAATGAGAATGACTACAACCGAACTGAAAAGGGAGATGATAGAATGGAACAACTTAAAGAAGAATATCAGCTACCGGTCTACCTCTTCCACGAGGGCAAAAACTATGAAGCATACCGTTTCTTCGGTGTTCATAAAATAAAAAAAGGCACCTACGCTTTTCGCGTGTGGGCGCCCCACGCCATGGGTGTGGCTGTGGCCGGTGACTTTAACGATTGGTCCGAAACAGCCAACCCTATGACCCTTATTGCACCGGAGATCTGGGAAGCGGTGGTGGACGGTGTTTCCAAGTATGACTGCTACAAATACGCCATTCAAACGGCGGACGGTCGCCTGCTGATGAAAGCGGACCCCTACGCCGTGCACCAAGAGACCCGACCGGGCACCGCCTCCAAGGTCTATGACCTGCCCAGCTACAAGTGGACGGACAGCGACTGGTTTGCCCGGCAAAAGGAAGTCTCTGTGCTGGACAAACCAGTGAATATTTATGAAATTCACTTTGGCTCCTGGAAGCAGCACGAGGACGGCACATTCCTTACCTACCGAGAAATGGCAGACACGCTGGTGCCCTATGTAAAGGATATGGGCTACACCCATATTGAGATGATGCCCATTATGGAGTATCCCTTCGACGGCTCCTGGGGCTATCAGGTCACCGGGTACTTTGCCCCCACCTCACGCTATGGGGTACCGGAGGACCTAATGTACTTTATGGACACCTGTCACAAGGCGGGGATCGGCGTGATCCTGGACTGGGTGCCCGCCCACTTTCCCAAGGACGCGCACGGGCTGTACGCATTTGATGGAGACTGCACCTACGAATACAGCGACCTGAAAAAAGGCGAGCACAAGGAATGGGGCACCCGGGTCTTTGACTACGGCAAAAATGAAGTGCGTTCTTTTCTCATCAGCTCTGCCATGTACTGGGCCGATCTGTTCCATTTTGACGGTATTCGGGTGGACGCAGTGGCCAGTATGCTGTACCTGGATTACGGCAGAGAGCCGGGAGAATGGACCCCCAATAAGGACGGCGGCAACGAGAACTACGAGGCGGTGGACTTCTTCCGCCAACTGAACAGTGCGGTGCTCACCCGCCACCCGTCCATGATGATGATCGCCGAGGAGTCCACGGCTTGGCCCATGATCACCATGCCCCCGGATGTAGGCGGCCTGGGCTTTAACTTTAAGTGGAATATGGGCTGGATGAACGATATGCTCCGGTATATGAGCCTGGATCCACTGTTCCGCAAGGGCAACCACGACTGCATTACCTTTAGCTTTTTCTACGCTTTTAGCGAAAACTTTGTGCTGCCCATCAGCCACGACGAGGTGGTGCACGGCAAGTGCTCTCTAATCGGCAAAATGCCCGGCGAATACGACGATAAATTCAGCAGTATGCGCCTGTTCTTTGCCTATATGATGGCCCACCCGGGCAAGAAGCTGCTGTTTATGGGCAGCGAATTCGGCCAATTCAAGGAATGGGCGTACAAAGAGGGACTGGACTGGCTGCTGCTGGATTACGAAAAGCACCGCCGGCTGCAAGCCTTCTCTAAGGAACTAAACCACTTTTATACCGCGCACCCGGCGCTGTGGCAGATTGATTACAGCTGGGAGGGATTCCAGTGGATCAGCTCCGACGACAACAGCAACTCGGTGATCGCCTTCCGCCGCATAGACCGAGACGGCAAGGATCTGATCACGGTATTTAACTTCACCCCCAATGATCACGAGGACTACCGCATCGGTGTGCCGGAAAAGGGCACTTATAAAGTGGTCATGGACACGGCGCTGAAAAAATACGGTGGCACCAAACCCCGGCTGTGCGGCACCTACAAAACGAAAAAAATACCTATGCACAATATGGAGCAAAGCATCAGCCTGAAACTCAGCGGACTGTCTGCCTTGTATCTTGAAAAAATAAAGTAAGGAGAACCACTATGGCACACAAAACAAATGTTGTTGCAATGCTGCTGGCCGGCGGCCAGGGCAGCAGACTGGGCGTGCTCACCAAAAACATTGCCAAGCCTGCCGTACCCTACGGCGGCAACTACCGCATCATCGACTTTCCGCTATCCAACTGCGTCAACAGCGGTATTTACACCGTTGGCGTACTGACCCAATATCAGCCGCTGGAATTGAACGACTATCTGGGTAACGGTCAGCCCTGGGATCTGGACCGCCAAAACGGCGGCGTACATATTCTCTCCCCTTATGAGGCCATCGGCGGCGCCGAGTGGTATAAGGGCACGGCGAACGCCATTTACCAAAACATCAATTTTATTGAGAAGTACGACCCGGAATATGTAGTGGTGCTCTCCGGCGACCACATCTACAAGATGAATTACGCCAAGATGATCGACTTCCACAAAAAGCACAATGCGGACTGTACCATCGCGGTGCTGGAGGTGCCGTGGGAGGAGGCCTCCCGCTTCGGTATTCTGGCTACCGACGAGGACGACCGTATTTACGAATTTGCCGAGAAGCCGGCCCAGCCCAAAAGCAACAAAGCCTCTATGGGCGTGTATGTATTCAGCTGGAGCAAGCTGCGCCAGTACTTGGAGCTGGACGAGGCAGACCCCAACTCTGCCAACGACTTTGGCAAGAATGTGATTCCCGCCATGCTGAACGCCGGCGAGCGGCTGTTTGCCTATCCCTTCTCCGGCTACTGGAAAGATGTGGGTACCATTGACAGTCTGTGGGAGGCCAACCTGGATATTATCAATCCCAATGTAGATCTGGATCTGTCCGACAAAAGCTGGCGCATTTACAGCCGCAACCCCATGGCGCCGCCCCACTATATCGGTAAAAGCGCGGTGGTGGAGAACAGCTCCATCAGCGAGGGCTGCGAGATCGAGGGCAACGTGGATTACAGCGTGATCTCCTCCAATGTGACCATTGAGACCGGTGCCGATGTACGTTACAGCGTGGTGATGCCCGGCGCGCATATTAAAAAGGGTGCCAAGGTGTATTATTCCATCGTGGCCGAGAACGCGGTCATTCAGGCGGACGCCAAAGTCGGCGAAATCCCCGAGCAGCTGCAAAACCCGGCAGACTGGGGCATTGCCGTTATCGGTGCAGGCGCTACCGTCACCGGCAAGAGGGACATTGCACCCGGTGAAATGATCAAAAGCGGCGAGGAGGTATAAGCATGAACGGAAAATCTGTACTGGGCATTATCTTTGCCAATATTCATGAGGAGGCGCTGGATACCTTAACGGCACAGCGCACCATGGGCTCCGTGCCCTTCTGCTCCCGCTACCGGCTCATTGACTTTCCCCTGTCCAACATGGTGGAGAGCGGCATTACTAAGATCGGCGTGATCACCAATGCCAACTTTCGCTCTCTGATGGATCATGTAGGCACCGGCAAGCCCTGGGACCTGAGCCGCAAGAACGACGGACTGTATCTGCTGCCACCGTTCTCCGTTAACTCCGCTACCATGTGGGGGAACCGAATTGACGCCATTTTCGGCAACATTCAATTCCTGAACCAGTCCAACCAAGACTATGTGCTGATGAGCGACTGCAACCAAGTGCTGAATATGGACTACGAAAAGCTGTTTGACGCCCACGAGCAAAGCGGCGCCGATGTGACCATTGTCGGCGTGCACGGCGAAATGCCCACGCATGTTGGCTCTGTTTTGGTGTTTGACCAGGTGGCAGAGGACGGCCGCATTACCGGCATGAGCCTGTGCCCGGAGGGCCGGGGCGAAGTCTTTTACAGCTGCAACATCGTGCTGATGCAAAAGGCGCTGTTTGAGTCTTTGGTCACTGCCGCCCACAGCAAAAACGAAATTTCTTTCCAGCGCAATGTGCTGCTGAAGAATGTAGATCACTTAAAAATCCACGCTTACGACGCCAGCGACTGCTTTGTGGGCACCATTCAGTCCCTGCAAAGCTATTACGACATCTCCATGCGGGTGCTGGAGAAGGAGAGCCGCCGCCGTCTGTTCAATCCGAACAAACCCATTTCTACCAAGGAGCGGGACGATATGCCCTCCCTGTACGGCCCGGATTCCGCCACCAAGAACTCTTTGGTGGCCGACGGCTGCATCATTGACGGCACGGTAGAGAACTGCATTATCTTTAAGGGCGTCAAGATCGGCAAGGGCGCCGTGGTCAAGGACTCCATCCTGATGCAGGACACGGTGATCGGCGACAGCGCTAAGGTAAACTGCGTGATCGCAGACAAAGATGTATCCATTAAGCACTCGGTAGAGCTGAGCGGCGCGCCCAACTTCCCGGTGTACCTGAGCAAAAAAACCAGAATTTAAGGAGGCAAATATTATGAAAGTTCTTTTTGTTGCCTCGGAGGCACTGCCGTTTATGGCCTCCGGTGGGCTGGGCGATGTGGCCGGCTCGCTGCCAGCCGCCCTGCGCAAGCGGCTGATCGGCTGCCGGGTCGTTATGCCCCTGTATGACAGCATTCCTCAGGAGCTGAAGGACCAAATGCAGTTCATCACCTCCATCTCCGTGCCGGTGGCCTGGCGCCGCCAGTATTGCGGTATTTTTGAGGCCAAGCACAACGGCGTGATCTACTATCTGCTGGATAACCAGTATTACTTTAAGCGGGACGGTATTTACGGCCATTATGACGATGCAGAGCGCTTTGCGTTCTTTGCCCGTGCGGTACTGGAGATCATTCCCGCAATTGACTGGAAGCCGGACATTATTCACTGCAACGACTGGCAAAGCGCCTTAACGCCCCTGTATTACAGCTGCTATTATGCCAACCGAATGGGGTATGAAAACATTAAAACCGTATTCACCATTCACAACATTCAGTACCAGGGCAAGTACGGCGACGAGCTGCTGGAGGATGTGCTGGGCATCGCCCCGGAGGACAACAATCTAATCCTCTACGACGGACTGGTGAACTTTATGAAGGCGGGCATTGAGTGCGCCAATAAAGTGACCACCGTGTCCCCCACCTACGCCAAAGAAATCCTGGATCCTTGGTACAGTTACGGGCTGGATCCCATTTTGAATCAACGCAGCTGGAAGCTGTGCGGCATCTTAAACGGTATTGACACCGAGCTGTACAATCCGGAGACGGATAAAATGATCTGGGCCAATTACAGCAGTGCAAACTTTGCCAACAAGGCCAAGAATAAAGAAGAGCTGCAAAAGAAAATGGGCTTGGCCGTGCGGCCGGATGTGCCGGTTATCGGCATCGTTACCCGCCTGGTAGGGCACAAGGGCGTGGACCTGATGCAGGCAGTGCTGGAAAAGAGCCTGTGGGAACGGGATGTGCAGTATGTGATACTGGGCAGCGGCGAGTGGCAGTATGAGAGCTTCTTCCGTGAGTTGCACGACAAGTACCCGGACAAAGTGGGCCTGACCCTGGGCTTTGTGCCGGATCTGGCACACAAAATCTACGCCGGTGCGGATATGTTCTTAATGCCCAGCAAAAGCGAGCCCTGCGGCCTGTCCCAGATGGTGGCGCTGCGCTACGGCACCATACCCATCGTGCGGGAGACCGGCGGGCTGAAAGACTCCATCACCGACAGCGGCGACGGCGAGGGCAACGGCTTTACCTTTAAGACCTATGACGCCTACGATATGCTGGGCGCCATCTACCGGGCAGTGGAAGTCTATAACCAACCCAAGGACTGGAAGGTGCTGGTACAGCGGGCGCTGAACTGCGATATGAGTTGGGGCAAATCTGCCAACGAGTATATCCGTATGTACCGCTCTTTGCTGAAAGACTAAACACAGACAAATAAAAAACGAACACCGCACGGTGTTCGTTTTTTATTTGCCTTATTTTGTTTATTTCGTTTTCACAAAGGGATTAAAATGCTTGCTGCGAATAAACAACGGCACATATTCAATCACTAAGTTTGAATTTTCCAGGCCGTACCATTTGTCCGGCGAGCCTGCCATTTTTCTGATCTTGTACTTTAAGCGCACAGCCAGCTTTTGCAAATGGGATATGTCGCTTTCCGGCGCCAGGGTTTTACGAATGTGATAGAACCGAAAGCTGCCGGTGGTTGCGTTTTCATAAATAGAATATTTCCGCACCTGTTGCGGCAAAGCGCCGGTGGCCACCAGATCTGAAATAATCTGACGCAAATACACATTGACGCGCTGGGGCACCTTAAAGCCTAACCGAATGGTGACAAAAAACACATAGTCGGTGCCGTAAGATTCCACCGTATAGTCTGAGGTGAACGGCTCATCCGTCACCTGAATGTGAATAAACCAGTAAGCGGAGGCACGCTTCGGTCCCTTATCTAAGATGGAATATAGAATATCCCGATCCATATACTCCGGATCACTGTTGTTGGTAATATAGACCAAATTCTCACAAATTTGCGGCACAGACGCATCCTGGCGCAAAGCCTGAAGTATCGGCAAGTACTGCCGCATCTTCAACGGCACGCCCTGCATACGCTCCACCTGCGTGCCCAAGTACCAAGACAACATAACAATAAACAGCGCTGCCGCAATCAGCACGGCAAAATAGCCGCCCTTGAAGAACTTGGTTAAACTGGAGACAAAGAAGAACAGCTCTATAAATGCAAACACCAAACCGATAACCACAGCGGCAATCCGGCGTTTCTTTCTCTTAAACAAATAAACCGTCAGCAAAAATGTGGTCATCAACATGGTCACGGTAATGGACAAACCGTAGGCTGCTTCCATATGCGCCGCCGTCCGAAACAGCAAGACCACCGCGCAGCAACCTACCCACATAACGGAATTCACAAGCGGAATATACAACTGCCCTTTTGTTTGAGACGGATATGTAATTTGCATATGCGGCATCAGATCCAGGCGAATCGCCTCTGAAACCAGCGAAAACGAGCCGGTAATCAACGCCTGCGAAGCAATAATGGCAGCAACGGTACTCAAAATAACCGCAAAGGGGCGCATTTGCGGCGGCAGCATTTGAAAGAACGGATTCATACCGTCCATAGCCTGCAGCGCAGCATTGTCTTTGTTTGAAAGGATCCAGGCCCCTTGACCCATATAGTTCAGCAACAAGCACACCTTGATGAACGGCCAGCTGGTATAAATATTCTGCTTCCCTACATGGCCCATATCGGAATATAGCGCTTCTGCACCGGTTGTTGCCAAAAATACGCTGCCCAAAATCATAAAGCCGGCTTTGTTGTAAGGACTAAACAAGATGCGCACCGCATAAATGGGATTCAGCGCCTGCAAAATATACAAGTTACCGCTGATATGCGCCACGCCGGTTATGCCTAAAAACAGAAACCAAACCAACATAATCGGGCCGAATGCTTTGCCCAGCAAACTGGTACCGGCTTTTTGGCAGGCAAACAAAACAGAAATAATAATCAATGTAATCAAGATGACACGATTTTGGTCATTATTCAGCAGTTGGTCAAAAACAGAAATGCTGTGCAAGCCCTCAATGGCCGTAGTAATGGTAACGGCCGGCGTGAGCACACCGTCTGCCAGCAGCGCCGCACCGCCTAACATGGCCGGAAGGACTAAGTACTTGCCATAGTTCTTGACCAAGCTGTAAAGTGCAAAAATACCGCCCTCACCATTATTATCCGCCTTCATGGCAACAACCACATACTTCACGGTGGTAATCAGGGTTACTGTCCAAATAATCAAGGATAACGACCCGATGATAAAGGCACGGTTCACCGTTTGCAAACCGCCGTTATTTTCGATAATAGACTTCAGCACATACATAGGCGATGTGCCGATATCGCCATACACAACCCCGATGGTAACCAGCAGCATGGCCGGCGTAACCACTCGCTTTTTCAACGTCTTTTCTCCCATAAGATACACGCTTTCTGCTTTTTAATGCTCACTCTTTTTATTTACATCCACTTTTTGCGCTTAAAGACTGCTACAAGCACGCCAACCACAAGCGCAGAAAGCACAATCACACTGAAATATCCATATTTCCAGGTCAACTCCGGCATATTGCGAAAATTCATTCCGTACCAGCCCACGATCACCGTAAGCGGCAGAAACACCGCTGTCAACACGGTAAACAGCTTCATGGTCTCGTTCAGCTTTAAGTCCAGATAAGCCTGGTAAGCATCTCGCAAATGAACGATACTGTCTCGCAGCAGGTCCACATTCTCCCGCAGACGCACAGCCTTGTCCGTAAAGATCTTAAAGTACCGCAGATCCTCTCGCTCAAAGATCTCGTTCTCGTTCTCCTCCAGCGCCTCGCCGATGTCGATTAGCTGCTCATAGTAGTTGCGCAAGACGGACAGTTCCTTTTTCTTATGCAGCAACTCCATGTTGAAGTCCGAACCGGCCTTATCCTGAAGCACATACTCCTCCATCCGGTTGATCTCAAATTCCGTGTCCTCCAGCGCCTTATTGTCACCGGACACCAAACTTTCCAGGAACGCATAGATCAGCTTTTCCAGCGTAATATTGGCACAACTGAACCGGTGAAGCGCGCTGATAAATTTGTTGCGGGTGGAGCAGTCCGCGTCGTTAATATCCACCAGCAGCAAAAAATTCTTTTTAACATAAAAGGCCAGGCAGTCCTCCCGGGCACGGGCATTGGCCGCGTCCGTGATCTTTAAGGTGCCAAAGCTGTAATCGTCGTACACCTCAATATTGGAGCGAAAATAGCGGTTCTCCTCCTTGCACTGCTGTACAGTAGAGGGACTAAAGCCGAACTTCTCATAATGGGCGTCCAGCTCCGCCAAGGTAATGTATGCCGCACACACCAAATTAGGGTCTCGATCCTGCGGCTCAATGGTGGTCAGTTCGTCGCTGTATTGGTAAAACACTTGCCGTACCTCCCGATTTCCTGCTTCGTACCTATAAGTATATCCACTTTTGCCCAGCAGTCAAGTCAAATAAAGCATTTATGCCAAAATGCCGTAAAGCAGAATTTGGATGAACCGATCGTAACGATGCAAAAGTTCTTGCCGCTCCCGCTCCATTCCGGCCGTATCGCCCTCGGCTTTCAAATCCACCACCCGGTGCATATACTTGGTCAGCAAGTGGTTATACATGACCCGCATGGTGCTGTAAAGCTCCTCATCAGACACATTCACCCTTTCATGGGCTGTATGAATGATCTCCAGCGTCTTATCCTTCATACATGCATTAAAACGATGACTTTGTTCCGTTAGTCGGCTGCGCAATGCTTCGTTGGTCAAATGCAGGCAATACCAAATCAGAGACAGCGCTTCCGGGTCATCACACCAATAATCAATACGTTCCTTGTAATACACATGCAAATTGGCAGCAACACCCTGCTCCGGGTCCGGCGAAAATGCACATATACCAGCAACCAGTCGATCCACAATGCGTTGCACACAAGCCACAAGCAAATCGTCTTTAGAAGCGTAATAATGGTACAGCTTGCCCTTGGAAATACCATTCTCCCGACACAGCTGGTTCAGATTGGCATTGTCCGGCCCCTGTCGGGCAAAGCTGCGAATCGCCGCTTCTTCAATACATTCTCGACTGCGTCGATTTTTTTCTTCCTGTTTCATGGATTGTCCATTCCTTTATATATTGTATCTCTTCAATCCGGTCCGCTCTCCCACCGCAAAATCCAAAGCACACATCCTATTATACTGCATCACAGGATAACGGCTAATTATTTATAGCATATTTCGTACCTTTTGTCCACTTTTTGCCTCTCCGCGGTCCTTTTGCCAACAACATACAGGCTGCGCCTTTTCATAAGGAAGGTTAAAAACCATCTTTCCCTTCGGCGCTATTTTGGAGGTTCCGGTTCGTTTTTGAATCTCCCGTCATTTCGGAGCTTCGTTTTCTCTATAATCATTGCAAGAATGCAAATATTAGTCCGCTTTTGCAATAAGCAAAAGCCACCGCCGGCAGATTGCTCTGCCGGCGGTGTTGTTTTTATCTTTTATTCTGTTGCTTACACCACAATACTTAATCGGCAAGCACATACTGCTCAATGGCCTTGGCTACGCCGTCTGCGGTATTGGCCTCTGCCCGGTAGCGGGCGACGGCTTTACATTCCGGCGCGCCGTTCTCCATGGCAAAGGAGTAGTAAGCAAAGGCGAGCATGGGACAGTCGTTGCCTGCGTCGCCAAAACTCATCACCTGCTCCGGCTCAATCTGCAGTTGCCGGGCAATACCCGCCAATGCCGCACCCTTGTTGGCGCCGGGAGCGGTACACTCCAATTCATTAGGCAGAGAGGAGACCACCTCCAGCCCCTGGCCTTCCAGCACAGACCGCACCCAATCCGCTTGCTCCGGGTTCAGATCATAAACGGCAATACTCTCTGCGCCTTTGTCCGCTTTGTTCAGCAGGTTCTCCTCCCGGTGCGCCTTGGCCATAAACTGCTCCAAAAACGCCCGGGGCAAACTATCACTGCTGTAATAAGGTAGGCGGGCTTCTTCCAAATACATACCGCCGTCCCAATACACATTATAATACAGCGGCTGTGGCGCCAAGGTTTGCAAAATGCGCTGCACTGCCTTTGGTGGGATCAGCTGCTGGCAAATATGGGCGTCGTTCTTCCTGTCATACACCGCCGCACCGTTTGAGTAGATCACATAGTCTACAAAAGGCACCTGCGCCGTTACATGGTCAATAAAATCCAAGGTGCGACCGGTGGCAATCGCCAAGCACACGCCCCGGTCGTGGGCCGCCTGCAACGCCGCCACCGTGCGGGGACTGACGGTCAGGTGGTCACCGGACATTAAGGTGCCGTCTAAATCTGTGGCAATCAGTTTGATGGACATAAACACGCCTCCGTTCTTCAAATACCGGGCATATTATAGCAAATTCTTGCCCTATGCGCAACGCAAAGCCGGAAAATCCGCAATTTTAGTTGACGAAACAAAGAAATTATGCTTTAATTAGAGTTTGACAACCGCTGCAAACGCCACGCAGCACCTTTTTCCAACAGATGGAGGGATTCGGTTATGAAACGATGGGGCACCATACTCTGCCTTTGTTTGCTGCCCATGCTGCTGTTCTCTGCCTGTGCAGAGGCCACGGCACAAGTTGATTTTGTTGCCAACAAAGATGTTAAAAAGATCTTTGACGATGTGCACACTGTAGGCTACATTTTGGACGATATTCGTAAGGTGGATTTCTACAAAGAAATGCAGCCCAACGACAGCTACACCAAAAAACAGGTAAAAAGCACTAAGCTGGACACCACCGTAACCAAATATTACAGAAACGAGGACCTGGTGTACGCCGCATACGAAAAAGGCGGCAAGCAGATGACCGAGTGCCACCTGCGCTCCACCCACTCCAACGACCTGACCGTCACCTATACGGACGCGGATGGTAAGCGCACCGGCGTGTCCATTCTCTGTGAGGACGATAAGGGCAGCTACCGTGTTACCTTTGACCAAGGGCTGAACACCCAATCTCCCTACGGTGCCGACCGCTTTACCATTTGGATCTCGCCGGAGGCGGACAATGCCACCTTTAACAGCGAATGTACCTACGAGGCGGTCTACGCCGACGGCAAGCTCACCTGCACCTTGGTCAGCGCCAACTACTACGACAAAAAGGGCGGATTCAAGCACTTTACCCACACCACGGACAAAAACGGCGTAACCCAGGAAAGCAGCCAGCCGATTTACAACAAATCCGACGCGAACGAGGCTATGATCGGCGACAGCGTAGACATTCTGCGCCATGTGGAAAAATGGGACGGCGTAGAGACCGCCCAGGTGCGTATGGGCACCCACGCCTTCAGCTACACAGAAAAAAAGGACATCACCTATTGGTACATTGACAGCCAAGTGCGCTTTCTCTTTAGCAATAAGGAAAAGGCCGCTGCTTTTAACGCCCGATACGGTGGTGAAGGGGTCAAAACCTTAAAGCGCACGGACGCCCCTTATGCGGTGAACTTCTCCCGGTGTAATTTGCAGATCGCCTCCGACTGTACCTTCCCCGGCGACCAAAACCTGGGCGAATTCGCAGTAACGGACTTTAAGAACAATCCATACTACAATGTAACTTTTGACGCAGACGGCGTGCTCACCTCTTTTCAGAAAGTAAAATAACCCAATCGGCTCCCCTTGTGTATGCAAGGGGAGTTATTGTATGAAGGACGGAATAAATCGCAGCCAAATGATAGGGAGCGATCCCGCATTACCCCGTAGACGGCCGCACAATTTGTCAAAAGAATATACAACCGGTAAAACCCTGTATGCACCCGGGTATTCAAAAGTTGCGAAAGTATTAAATTTAAGCCCTATCCTTGTAATTGCACCGGGGATATAGTATAATATCTCTGCTATAACACCTGACCCTGCGTCAGATAGAAACGGTGTACAAGTGAAGATTTTAACCATTGGTGATGTAGTCGCCCGGCAAGGCTGTGACTGCCTGCGCCATATACTGCCCGGCTTAAAGCGAGAGCTGGGTGCCAACTTAACCATTGTAAACGGTGAGAACTCCGCCGTCGGCAACGGCATACTGCCCGGCAGCGCCCAGTTTATTTTTGACAGCGGCGCCGATGTGATTACCCTGGGCAACCACGGCCTGCGCCGGCGGGAGATCTACCCGATGCTGGAAGAGAACGAGTTTTTGCTCCGCCCGGCCAACTACCACCCCTCGGCCCCCGGTCGGGGCAGCGTACTGCTGGATATGGGCGCCGCTCAAGTGGGGATCATCAGCCTGCAAGGTGCCGCCTTTATGGAGCCCATTGCCAACCCTTTTGACGCGGCGGACCGGGAGGTACACCGCCTGAAAGGAGCGGGAGCGCATATCATTCTCATTGACTTCCATGCCGAGGCCACTGCGGAAAAGCGAGCCCTTGGCTACTATTTAGACGGCCGTGTGTCTGCCCTTTTCGGCACCCACACCCATGTGCAGACGGCAGACGAACAGGTGCTGCCCGGCGGCACCGGCTACATTACGGACCTGGGCATGACCGGACCCCAGCACAGTGTGCTGGGGGTCAGCCCCCAGGCAGCCATTGAAAAAATGCGCACCGGCCTGCCTGTGCGCTTTACCAACCCGGACGGACCTTGCGTGCTGGAGGGCTGCCTGTTTGATATTGACGAAAAAACCGGCAAGACCCGCAGCTGCACGCGCATTAGGAGGTAACCATGGGCAAGAGGAGTTTTGCTCTTTTGCTGGCACTGGTGCTGACCGCCACCCTCTTCTCGGCGTGCACCAAAGGCACCACCGGCCAAACAGAGACCACCGCAAAGGCACAAACCACCTTTGCTACGGACAATGACAATTTCAAATTAAGCTACACCCAATCGGACAGCCTGGATCCTTTTGCTGCCAAGACCCAAAACAATCAGGTGCTGGCGGACTTGGTGTTTGAGAGTCTGTTTGACCTGGACGGCAGCTATACCGCCCAGCCCAACCTGGCCACCGGCTATGAATTTACAAACAGCACCACCCTCAAGGTGATCGTGCCCAGCGGTCTGACTTTCTCGGACAAGTCGGCGCTCACCGTCGCAGATGTGGTATACAGCTTTGAGCAGGCCAAGAACTCCCCCGCCTACGGCAGCGCTCTGCAAGGGATTCGCTCCGCCACGGCAGCGGACAACAACACCGTGGTGTTTACCCTGCGCCACCCCTCCCCTTACGGGCAAAATCTGCTGACCTTCCCCATTGCCAAGGCAAATGCCAAGGGCAAGTATCCCATCGGCAGCGGGCGCTACCGCTACAAATCCACCCGGAACGGTCCGGTGCTGGCAGCCAACGTGACCGCCGACTTTAACCCCCACATCACCACCATTCACCTGGTGAACATTGCGGCGGCGGACTCCATTGACAATGCTGTGAATATCGGCAACATCACCTATGCCTATCGGGATCTGTCCGAGAACAGCGCCAAGCGCATGACCGCCACCAAAAAGCAGATTAACCAAAACAACTTGGTGTACATCGGCTTTAACAACCGATCCGGTGCCTTTGCAAACGCCCATTTGCGCAAGGCCGTGAGCCTGGCGGTGGACCGCAACGCTTTGGCTAAGAGCGCCTATGCCGGCTATGCCACCGCTGCCCGCAGCGTATATAACCCCGCCTTCGGATTGGCAGCCAGCACCCGCCTGTTTGCAGAAGCAGCAGACGCGGCAGCCGCCAAGCAGCAGATCGCCCTGTCCAAAGTCAGCGACAGTGCCTTAAAGATCACTCTGCTGGTCAATAAGAACGACAACCGGCTGGCCGCCGCCAATCAGATTAAGACGGCGCTGGAAGCGGTAGGCTTTACCGTACAGCTGCAAGTGAGCAAATTCAGCGACTATAAGGCGCGCATTAAAAATCTAAACTATGACCTCTATATCGGCGAGGTCAAGCTGCAAAACGATATGTGCCTTTACCCCTTCTTCAGTACCGACGGCGCTGCCCGCTACGGCATCAGCCAAGACAAGGGCAGCACTGCCGCCCTGTACCGGGACTACACCGCCGGCAAGACGGAGCTGGGCAAATTTATGCTCTCCTTCAGCGAGGAAATGCCGTTTGCCCCCCTGGTGTACCGCAAGGGGATGATCTGCTACTCCAAGTCCCTGAGAGGCGATATTCAGGGGCAGTACGGCAACTTCTTTGCCAATATAGAAGACTGGTATTTTGGATAAAAACGCTCCGGCGTTTGCAATAAATCACGGAGGATATATTGATGATTAAATTTGAAAATCCCAACGGATACATTGAGATCACCAACGCCTATTTCGCCACCCTTGTAGGGCGGGCCGCCCAGTCCTGCTTTGGCGTGACCGGTATGGTCAACGGCAGTGCTTACGAGTCCATCGTTAGCGCTATCAAGAGCAAGGCCACCGGCGAAAAATTCAACCAGGGCGTGTCCGTCAAGAGCGTGGACGGTCAGTTGCAGATTGAGCTGCACATCTCCGTCTCTTACGGTGTCAACATCACTGCCATTGTGGACAGCATCATCAACAAGGTGCGCTACACGGTGGAGGAAGCCACAGACCTGAAGGTCAACACCGTCAATGTGTATGTGGACGCACTGAACTAACCTTAGAATGGGAGAACATCACATGATGATAACAGGACTTATGTTCCGGGACGGGGTCATCTCCGGCTCAAACAATATTGCCAACAACCGCCAGGCCGTAGACGCACTAAACATTTTTCCGGTGCCGGACGGCGACACCGGCACCAATATGAGTATGACGATCGGCGCTGCCGCCAAGGAAATGGCAGTGCTGCCGGAAAACTGCACGGTGGAGGAAGCCTCCGCCCGCTGCGCCTCTGCCCTGCTGCGGGGCGCTCGAGGCAACTCCGGCGTAATTCTTTCGCTGATCTTTCGCGGCTTTTCCAAGGCGCTGCGCGGCATGGAAGAAGCGGACGGTGCTGCCGTGGCCGCTGCCTTTCGCAAGGGCGTAGACGCAGCCTATAAAGCGGTTATGAAGCCTACAGAGGGCACCATTTTGACCGTGATCCGCAAGGCGGCGGAAGCGGCGGAGCAAATCGCCGCCTCCAATAACGACGCCTGGGCCGTGTGCTGCGCAGCCATGGCTGCCGCAGAGGAAGCCCTGGCAAAGACGCCGGAACAGCTGCCGGTGCTGAAAAAGGCCGGCGTGGTAGATGCCGGTGGACAGGGCCTGGTTCTGATTTTCCAGGGTATGGGTGCCGTGCTTGAAAAAGGTACCGTGGTGCAACCCATTGCCGGTAGTGCCGTTACCCCGGTACAAACCCCGGACAAAAGCACCGTGGCCGCCGCCTCCGGTGAGATTGAATTTGGCTACTGCTCGGAATTTTTGATTGAAAAAGACCGCCACGCCCCCCAGCAGGATCCGCTGCGGCTGCGGGCGTACCTGGAGTCCATCGGCGACTGCGTCGTGGTGGTGGACGACAGCGATATTATTAAAGTGCATGTGCATTCCAACTGCCCCGGCGATGTGATCCAGGCTGCGCTGAAATACGGTCAGCTGATCAATATTAAGATCGACAATATGCGCTACCAGCACCGCAATGCGGAGGAGGGTGTGAAGCAGGGCGACACACCGCCCCAACCCACCGTAGTGCAACCGGAGAATGACTACGGCTTTGTTGCCGTATGCGCCGGTGATGGACTAAAGGAGCTGTTTACCGACATTGGCGCCGACACAGTTGTCAGCGGCGGGCAGACCATGAACCCGTCCACCGACGATATTTTGAACGCCATTATGGCCACCCCGGCCAAGACGGTGTTTGTGCTGCCCAATAATAAAAACATTATTATGGCTGCCGAGCAGGCCATTCCCCTGGCCAAGGACCGCCAGGTGCGGGTGCTGCAAACCAAGACCATTCCCCAGGGGATCAGCGCCATGCTGGTGTTTGACGAAACCCAGTCTGCCGATGACAATCAGATGGCCATGATGGACGCCGCCGCCCATGTGGAGACCGGCTCTGTCACCTTTGCCGCCAGAGACAGCGAGCTGGACGGCCGCCCCATTAAACAGGGCGAAATTATGGGTATGTGCGGCAGCAAGATCAAATTCCTGGGCGATGACATTGTAGACATTGCCTTTAAGACCGTTGACAAGCTGTTTAAGCGAGGCGAGCATGCCCTGGTGACCCTGATCTACGGTGCAGATGCCACCGAGGAACAGGCCCAGGAACTGGAAACCCGCCTTAGCGAAAAATACGGCAGCGATATGGAGATCAGCATTGTAGACGGCGGACAGCCCATCTACTACTTCCTGCTTTCTGTTGAGTGATATGGACCAGTTTTTAGAACGCGATATTCAATACCTGAAAGGTGTTGGCGACAAAAGAGCCCGGCTTTTTCATAAGCTGGGCATATTTGTCGTGGGGGACCTGGTGCGCTATTATCCTCGCACCTATGAGGACTGGAGCGTGACCACCCCTGCCGCCCAGGCGCCGGAGGGCACAACTGTGTGCGTGCAGGCCACCATGGTGACCCCCATGCGCACCCATCTGATCCGCAAGGGCATGACCCTCTACAAAGCGGATTTTACCGATGGGGAGACTCTGATCCATGTAACCCTGTTCAACACCAAATTCCAGGCAGAGAAGTTGCGTATGTACCAGGACTACCTGCTGCTGGGCAAGGTAGAGCGCAACTTCACCACCGTGCAGATGAGCGCACCCAAGATTGAACCGCTCACCGCCCGGCGGATTCACCCCATTTACACCCAAACCGGCAGCCTGAATGCAAACCTGATCGCCAAGGCGGTAGACTACGCCCTGGCACACATGGCGCCGCTGCCGGACACCCTGTCCCCCGCCCTGCGGGAAAAATACGGTCTGGAAGACCTGGACACGGCCGTGCGCAACATTCACTTTCCGTCCAATGCAAAAGCGCTGGAAGCAGCGCGGCGCCGGCTGATCTTTGAAGAACTGCTGACTCTGACTGTCGGATTGAAAAAACTTAAGGGGCGCAAGCGCACCCCCACCACCCGGGTCATTGAAAAGGACTGCACCGCAGCCTTTGCGGCCCGTCTGCCTTTTACCCTGACCGGCGCCCAAAGCCGGGCAGTGGCCCAGTGCATTGCCGACCTGCAAAGCGGCTATCCCATGAACCGACTGCTGCAAGGGGATGTGGGCAGCGGCAAAACCGCCGTGGCTGCCGCTCTGCTGGACACGATGGTGCAAAACGGCTACCAGTGCGCTCTGATGGCACCCACGGAGATTTTAGCCACCCAGCACTATGCCACACTGCAAAAATTCTTTGCAGGCACAAACACCCGCCTATGCCTGCTCACCGGCGCCTGCACCGCCAAGGAGAAGCGACAAATTAAGGCAGATCTGCTGGAGGGCAATATACACATTGCGGTAGGCACCCACGCGCTGATTCAAAATGATGTGGAATTCGCCAACCTGGGGCTGGTAATCACCGATGAGCAGCACCGCTTTGGGGTGCAGCAGCGAGCGGATTTGGCCATGAAAGGTGAAGAAGTGCACACCCTGGTAATGAGTGCCACGCCCATTCCCCGCACCCTGGCCATGATGATTTACGGCGATCTGGACTTATCCGTGCTGGACGAGCTGCCCCCCGGGCGGCAGGAGATCCGCACCGATGTGGTCACCTCCGCCTACCACGCCCGGATCTTTCGCTTTCTGCGTGCGGCGCTGGATCGGGGCGAGCAGGGTTATATCGTTTGCCCGCTGGTAGACGAGGGCGAAAGCGAGATGAAAGCCGCCACCGCCTACGCCGCCCAACTCAGCGAAACGGAGCTGTTTGGCTACAACTTAGGGCTGCTCCACGGCAAAATGACCCCCAAACAAAAGGACGCCGTAATGCAGGCCTTTGCCCGGGGCGATGTGCAGGTACTGGTAGCCACCACAGTGGTGGAAGTGGGCGTAGATGTCCCCAACGCCACGGTGATGATCGTGGAGAACGCCGAACGGTTCGGCCTGTCCCAGCTGCACCAGCTGCGGGGGCGCATTGGCCGGGGCAGCGCCAAAAGCTACTGCATACTGGTCAGCGACGCCAAGGGCGATACGGCCCGCCAGCGGCTGCTGACCATGAAAAAATACAGTGACGGCTTCAAGATTGCCGACGAGGACCTGCGGCTGCGCGGCCCCGGCGACTTCTTTGGCAAACGGCAGCACGGTCTGCCGGAGCTGCGACTGGCAGATATGGTGGAGGATATGGATACCCTGCGCCTGTGCCGGGACTGTGCAGATACCATTTTGGCCGACGACCCCAATCTGGACAAACCGGAAAATCAGCCCCTGCTGACGGAAACGCAGGATCTGTTCCGCCGTAGCACCACATAAAAAAGCAGACAGTGATTGCGATCACTGCCTGCTTTTTTAGCACAGGGGACGGTTCCTTGTCTTGCGGGTTCGACCCCCGCCATCGGCCACCAAAGGCTCTTCGCAAGATGCGAGGGGCCTTTTTTCTGCTCTTTCGAATCAACTTTACAGAATACCTTTTATCTGTTAAAATAGAGCCGTAAACTCTGTATTTGTTTTGCTATATGTGAGATAGGGCGTAGAACAGGGGACGGTTCCTTGTTTTATTACCTTTTTTCAGACTTGGATACACCGTATAAGGTGTTTGAAATTGTTAAGTGGTTAGCCGATTCACGAAAATGATGCAGTATGAGGTTTTTTGATATGACGAAGCGAAAAAAGATAGTATGGAGTCTAATCGCAGTAGCGGTATTGATTTTGCTTGTTGTATGCGCATACATGGTGTCCGTTCCCAAACTCAATATTGTTTATGAGGTTGACGAACACACATATTATCAGTCCTCAAGATCCATTTTTCGGCATGAGATTCAAGTAAACGGTTATGACCAGGTTAGCAATGTTTTGTTAAATGATAAAGAATTGTATGCAACTGCCCAAAAAGGCGGTCATAGATATTTTTTGTTTCATGACGAAGCAGCCGATACTACAATTGCTGTGCCTGACGAGGATCATGCCTTCAGTAGGATCTATGCCAGTTTTATGTACAATGGGCGATATACGGTTGAATATGAATATGCAGACGGCGAAGAAGAAACGAAGCGTATGCTTGTATCCATTGATTTCGAGAACAAGGAACGAATTTCGATTGAATTGCCGCAGCAGGTGCTTGCCGGAAGGATCGTGTCTGATGGACGGCGTATTTTTGGATCGGATAAGGATGATATTTATTTGCTCAATGAAAATAAATCAGTTAAACGCATAACTCGGGGTAGCGATGTTATCTCTGTTCAGGATGAAGTGCTGTATTATGTATTTAACGGAAAGTTGTGCCAATATGACCTGAACGCACAAACAAATTCGCAGGCCCAAAATGGTCCCGACCTTCTCGAGTACGATTTGATTGACCCGGATTCATTCTACACTGTACGAAACAAGTATTTTGTTGGGTGCAGGCTCAGCGTATTTGCTTATAGTGATTCCCACTCATTTCTTACCTATACAACGATCTATGATTTGCAACATGGAAAGAAGTATTTGTTTATGGGTAATTTGGGTAGGATTGCCAAAAATTTTCAGATATTAAATGCGGATTAGTAAAACAGGGAACCGTCCCCCTGTTTTAGTTAAAAGAATACTATATAAGCAAACCGGAGCTTTAATATGATTAAGATATTTCTTATCTTGATATTGTTATCACTATTTTCTCTTCTTGTTGTATTACTTATAAAAGAAGTAAAAGAAAAATCATATTTTTCAGATCATTTTATATCTAAAATAATTGAATTTATCCTTGATGAAGATATAACATTCGGTATATTATTTATGATAATTATTTTGATAATCATCATTATTGTTTTTTAAGTAGAACAGGGGGCGGTTCCTTGTATTGTAAAAGCAAACCAAATTAAAGCCAAGCATAAACAGCCACCGAATCATCTGAACAAGTCCGTAAAAAATGAGCAATAGAAAAAACAGCCTCCTATGGTAGAATTCAAAAAACTACCATAGGAGGTTTTGTTATGCCACGGAAATACAGACATATAAAAGACGATGAGAAAAAGCTGATTGAATATAAAACAGAAAACCGTCCCCTGTTTTACCCTGTTTTGCTTAAAATTTAATTCTTCTGCCAATTCG
>OGZW01000442.1_pt1 | contig 32645 bp, 40 predicted proteins | sample 1577001 | NCBI WGS metagenome assembly OGZW01 (sample SAMEA3541519, study PRJEB24748) | human gut metagenome | biome: human gut; feature: human-associated habitat; material: faeces | place: China | collected 2012 | reverse complement strand
GGGATAGCGTAGATATCGCCTGTAAAACGGAAAGTACTAAGATACTCTAAGAAGTCTTCTGCAAATATATTTAAACTTCTTAAATATTCAATATCACTTTCGTCAAAATGGAGTCCTTTGATATATTCAATGGCCTGTTCCAGACCGGCACAAATGGCAAAACCATTTCCATGGGGATTGGTACGGTAGAACATATCGAAGATGACAGTTTCATTTGCGTCTTTTTCCTTAAAATAGCCCTGCATCATCGTCAGTTCATACAGGTCAGTGAGTAGTGTGAGATTTCTGTGATCCATAAGTTGGCTCCCTCCTGGTACACAGTCTTTGGTTTGAAATAAATGGCTGTGTGCGGTTGTTTGTAAAGTTTCCGTAACAATATAGCATATTTATGTAAAAAAAGGAACATATCGTTACAAATTTAACAATATTATATACACATGACAAGACAAGTGTTCTGACAGAGCGAAATAAAATGCCTATTTCCTCCGTCCAAGCTGCCAGAAAGCCACAGCACTGGCTGCTGCCACATTCAGGGAGTCTACTCCGTGGAACATAGGAATGAGAACGGTGTAGTCGCAGGCTGCAATAGTAGCATCTTTCAGGCCTTCGCCTTCTGTGCCAAGGACAATAGCCAGCTTTTCATGGGAAGTTAAAACAGGATCGTCAATGGATACAGAGTCGGTTTTTAATGCCATAGCAGCAGTTTTAAAGCCCAAAGCTTTTAAGGTATCCATGGAAGCATCCGGCCAAGAATTTTTGGGAAGAATGGTCCATGGGATCTGGAATACAGTTCCCATGCTCACACGGGAGGCGCGGCGGTATAATGGATCAGCGCAGCCATGGGTGAGAAGTACAGCGTCCATGCCAAGGGCAGCAGCAGAACGGATAATGGCTCCTACATTAGTTGGGTTTACTACATCTTCTAAAATAGCAATGCGGTTTGCATGTTTACATATATCTTCTACAGAAGGAAGGACATTGCGCTTCATGGCGCAGAGCATGCCACGGGTCAGTGCAAAGCCGGTGAGTTTTGTAAGTACATTGTATTCAGCGGTAAATACAGGCACATCAGGGTATTTTTCAAGAAGCTGTCTGGTTTCGCCAGCGTCAGCTGCGACCAGCCGTTTTTCTGCAAGAAAAGAAATACTGACCCGCACGGATGTTTCCTATGCCGTTACCGAAGCCTTCCGCTGCGGTAAGATCGTGCTGGCCTGCGCCACCTACGACGGCTTCCTCTTCCCGCCGATGGAGAATCTGCTGACTCACCTCAAGACCAAGAGCTTCCAGAACCGCACCGTCGGCCTGATGGAAAACGGCACTTGGGCACCCATGGCTGCAAAGCTTATGCGTGCCGAGCTGGAGAGCATGAAGAACATCACCCTCTGCGAGAATGTGGTCACCATCCGCTCTGCCGCCAACGCTGTTGCCGAGGCACAGATGGACGCCCTTGCCGCAGAGCTCGTTGCAAAGTAACACGGCATAAAATCAAGTAAACGCAAACACTCCCGAACTTTCCATAAAAAGCCCGGGAGTGTTTTTTTGTTCCTTTGTTTGCTCCATTATCTGCTAGATTATGATATGAGAGGAAAACACAAAATTTTACGTCATTTTTTGAAATGGACACAAACAAAAAAACGGCAAAACGAACAAATTTTGAACGTTTCACCGCTATATTCTGGAGCAGGATACGGGACTCGAACCCGCCGCCTACTGCTTGGGAAGCAGTCGCTCTACCGGATGAGCTAACCCTGCAAGTGCTCCATTATTGTAACAAAGCAGGGCAGGAATGTCAAGGCTTTTCCGCACGAAATTTGCGGTCAGCTCATTTTGGCCCAAGTCAGGTCCAGCACCGGGAAGAACGGGTCGAATACCAAGTCCCGCACGCCGTTTGCCAGCAGCAGACGTTTCTGCTGCGCCATCAGGGGCACCATGGTGCAACTTTCCAGCAGCTGCCGCTCGCACTGCGCCAACAGAGCGCAACGGTCCTTGCCGGTCTGCTGTGCGCTCAAAGCCAGCCGGTCGGCATAAACGGTATCGGCGTAGCCGGTCAGGCTGCCGCCCTCAGCGGTGAATTGCTGCAGCATCTGATATACGCTGCCGCCCTCGGCACGGATGGGCGCAAGGGCAATGGTGTATTTCCCGGCGGCAATGCGGGCGTCAAACTCGTCCTGCTCTACCTCTTCCACCGAGAAGAACAGGGAACACTCCTTCTGCCATGCGCTGTTGATCTGGTCGGCCAGTTCGCCCAGCCCGGCGTTCTTGGGCAGCAGCAGGGTCACACCGGAAAAATCCGAGGTAGCCATGCCCTGTCGCGCAGCCAGATACAGAGCCTTTGGCTCCGGGATGGTGGGCAGGGGATCCCCGGCAGTTTCGCGGTAGTCCAGCCCATCCACGGTCAGACCCTCCGGTACAAGCCCCTTTGCAGCGGCGTACAGGCCGCTGGAGGGCACATCGGCGTTTTCCCGGGCAATACCGGCCAGCGCCTGCCGCAGCTGCTGGTTCTGGAACACCGACCCCTCTGCCGCGTTGAAGAGCAGCGCCCATGTGGTGTCGGAATAGCTTACCGTCTGTAAGCTGGTGGCTTCGCCGCTCTCGTCCAGCGCGGCAGAGCATTTGCCATCAGCAATGAGCTGGGCCGCGCTCTTGCCGCTGCCGCTGGTGTCCTGCACCAGACGCAGACTGCCGACCAGCGGGCTTTCCACAGTACGGCGCAAAAACAGGCCGTTTGCCGTCCAGTTGTACAGGTAAAAGCTGCCGCTGGCAAGCGTAGTCTTGGCGGTCAGTCCGTAGGTGCCCCGGGTGCTCTCAAAAAAGGCCTCGTCACAGGGGGCTGCACCGGGCATGGCCAGCTTTGCTAAAAAGTTATCGTCCCGCTCGCTCAGCCGGAACACCAACGTCAGCGGCCCATTGGCCGAAACGCCCAGACTGCTTTCGTCTGCAAGCCCCGCCAGCACGGCGGCGCTGTTCTGAATGGCGGAAAACTCCACCGCATAGGGCGAGGCAGTCTCGGCATGGAAAATGCGCCGGAACGCAAATACAAAATCCTCGGCGGTAATGTCGTACTCTGTGGCGGCACCCTTGGCGGCAGCGTAGGTCAGGCCGTCCTTCAGGGTAAAGGTGTAGGTCAGCCCGTCTGAGGAGACCGTCCACTTCTCACAGAGCCCCGGCACAAGTTCGCCGTCCGGGTCCTTGCGCACCAGCGTGCCGTACAGATTCTCGCAGGCGATGACATCCGATGCACCGGAGGCTACCTGCGGGTCCAGATTTGCGGGGATGCTGTCCACAAACCAAGTAAAGCTGGCAGAGTTTGTGGAGCTGCCACAGCCGGTCAGAGCAAAAAGAAACGCAGCAGCCAGCACCGCTGCGGTAAAACGCAACCATCGTTTCAAAAAGAATAACCTCATTCCGTTTATCTTCGCGCAGAAACGGCAAAAAACGCTCTGCAACGACAAGTGTAGCAGAAAGCAGCAGAAAAAACAATTGCCTTTTTGTGAATTTATCGGGCTTTTTGAAGCAGACTGTGCGGTTTTCCGTTGCCAATTGCGCGCAAATGGACTATAATGGTACAGCGAAGTGATCTCCGCGCTGCCCGTGCGGCGCGGTGTTATACCATGATCCTATTAGAGGAGGAACTGTTTTTATGCAGAAAGATCAGCAGAAGCTTGCCCAGCTTATTCAGGGCAAAAAGGTCGCCTTTATCGGCGCAGGCGTCAGCCACAAGACCCTCATCAAGGAGTTTGTGGAGTTGGGCGCTCATGTGACTTTGTGCGACCAGAAAAAGAGCGTGGAGGACTTTGGCGATTACGCCGCCACCATCCGGGAGCTGGGCATCGACCTGAGCCTTGGCGAAAACTATCTGGACGGCTTCAAGGGACAGGACATCATCATGCGTTCCCCGGGATTTATCCCTTGAAACAAAGTAGTTTTCAGCTTCCGGACCGTATTCCACCCCATATGAGGCACTTTACAACTGTCTGCAAACTTCTTCACTTCCATAGGAAAGATACCCAATCCCCATGTATTTTCTTCTTCCGAAAACCGGCACATCAACTGCATCCCCAGACAAATTCCCAATACGGGCATTTCCAGTTGTGGGATTATCCGATCTAATCCTTTATCTTTCAATTGCTTCATGGCAGCAGCAGCTTGTCCGACACCCGGAAATATCACACGGTCGGCCCGGGCGATCAGCCTGACATCACTACTCAAGACCGCCTGAACCCCTAAGCGTTGTAAAGCAGTCGTCACTGAAAAGACATTCCCGGCTCCATAATCGATAATAACAACTTTCATGATCTCCTATTTATCTGTACAATCATTTCGTCATTCCTAAACTAAGCGAGACAGCCCTTCGACGAAGGGATCCCTCCTCCGGTTTGCCGGATAGCCTGCCGTACGGCACGGGCAAAAGCTTTGAATACAGCCTCCAGAATATGATGCGTATTTTCTCCCTGGGCCGAGATATGCAGATTGCACTGCCCGCTCTGACAAAAAGAAGCAAAAAAATGCCGGGCCATCTCCGTCGGAAAATCTCCGACATATTCCCGTTTCAAAGTAACCCCCCATTCCAACCAAGTCCTTCCGCCGAAATCGAGTAATACCTCAGCCTTTGCATCGTCCATAGGCAAAGCAAAACCATATCTTTCGATTCCTTTTTTACTTCCCAGGGCTTTAGCGAAACACTCCCCCAATACAATAGCCGTATCCTCAACGGTATGATGCTCGTCGACCTTCAAATCTCCCCGTACTCCGATCTCCAGATCTACCCCTGCGTGCCGGGCGATTTGTTCCAGCATATGGTCGAAAAACGACAAACCGGTCTTTATACTGCAACAACCTTCCCTATTCAAATTTAAAGTAACAGTTACCTCTGTCTCCGCAGTTTTCCTACAAATCCGGACTTTCCGGCTTCCTGATATTATAAATCGGGTAATTTCCCGCCAGGAATCTGTATGCAATACCACCGGTAAATCGGTCTCCCGCCATTCTCCCAGCCAAATCCCTTTTATCCCCATATGAGCAGCCAGCTGCATATCGGTCTCCCGATCCCCGATCACATAGGAATTTTCAGTATCCAAATATTCATTCAAATATTTTTCTACCATCCCTATTCCGGGTTTTCTAAAACGGGAATATTCTTCCGGCCGGCTCGGATCGATACATATCTCGTCGAAAACGATCCCTTCACTTTCCAACACCTTCAACATCAATGTTTGCGGAAGCATAAAATCTTCCATAGGAAAATCGGCAGTCCCTAAGCCATCCTGGTTACTCACCATCACCAATCGAAAATCCGTATTCCCGGTAATCTCCCGCAGTGCTCCGATCACTCCCGGCATAAACTCCAGTTTTTCCGGCCGGTCCACCTGAAAATTGTCTGTCGGTTCTTTGATGATCGTACCGTCCCGGTCTATAAATAACATCTTTTTCATAAGGCATTCACTTCCATTACATTATCATATTTATGAAGAACTTCCAGCAACCGATCGTTCTCCTCCCGGGTACCGACAGTGATCCGGATTCCTCCTCCGATCAAAGGCGGGATATCCCGTAACCGTACAACCACCCGACAAGCAATCAGATAGCGATATAACTTCTGACAAAATTCAGTGATGACCAATATAAAATTGGCTTCCGAATCATATACTCGCCGGAATATACCCAACCCTCTCAATTCCCGGATCAGACGCTCCCGTTCGAGGATAATCCCAGTCCGCCGATTCTGGAAAAGATCATATTGCCGGAGAAGGGCCAAAGCGGTCTGTTGGGTCAGCCCCCCGATATTATAAGGAGCTTTCACCCGATTCAATATTCCGACTACTTCCGGATCGGCTAAGCCTATCCCCAAACGCAATCCTGCCATTCCCCAAGCTTTCGACAGAGTCTGCAAAACAACGACATTCCGGTATTTATCCAATAAATGCACCGCAGAAGGTGCGTCTGTAAAATCGATATAGGCCTCGTCGACGATCACCATTCCCTGAAACTCCCCACACAACCGCTCAATCTGCCCGTAAGGGATAACCTTCCCGGTAGGATTATTAGGCGTACAAAGGAAAATCAGTTTGGTGCGATCGTCCACTCGTCGTCTCAACTCGGACCAGTCGGGTAACAAATCGGCTGTCAGATCGATTTTTTTCACTCCAACCCGATTAATCGCAGCACTCACTTCATACATAGCATAACCGGGAGAAAAGACGACTATATTATCTTCCGCAGGTTCGCAGAAACTCCGGATCAATAAATCGATCAGCTCATCGCTCCCATTTCCCAAAATCATATGATCCACCTTCACTTCCTTCAGTCGGGCCAGTTCTTTCTTCAATTCCCGCTGATAAGGATCCGGATAACGATTCACTCCCGTATCGAAAGGATTTTCATTCGCATCGAGTAAAATAGCCTGTCCTCCTTCATACTCCTCCCGAGCACACGAATAAGGCTGTAATTCCCAAATATTTTTACGTATCAATTTTTCTATTTCCATAAATTTCCTCTTATTTCATTGTCCCTCCCTTTCACTTCCAACCTCCAGCCTTTTGCTTTTTTCACTTTTTACTTTCCCTCTTCTTTCCGTATCTCCACCGCCCTCCGGTGTGCATACAAAAGTTCATGCTCCGCCATAACCCCGATGGTCGGAGCCAGATCGAGCAGGCCTTCCCGGGTTATTTCCTGAAAAGTAATTTTTTTCACAAAAGCATCCACATTCACTCCGCTATATGCTTTGGCATATCCATGGGTCGGTAGGGTATGATTGGTACCCGAAGCATAATCTCCTGCACTTTCAGGAGAATAGTTACCCAGAAACACAGAGCCTGCATTTTTTATTTGTGGTATCGAATCGAGATAATTTTCCACACTCAGGATCAAGTGTTCCGGTGCATATTCATTTGCCAATTCCAAACATTCATCTACATTTTCCAGTACTATCGCTTTCGAATTTTCCAAAGCCTTCGAAGCGATAGTCTTACGGGGCAATACGGCCAATTGGCTTTCTATCTCTTTCTGAACCCGATCGACCAGGCAGCTGTCCGTTGTCAATAATATCACCTGGCTGTCCGGACCGTGCTCAGCTTGTGACAATAAATCGGCCGCTACAAAACGAGGATCGGCCGAACGGTCGGCAATCACCATGACTTCGGAAGGTCCTGCCGGCATATCGATCGCCGTACCATAATTACAGGCCAGTTGTTTTGCCGCTGTAACATACTGATTACCGGGACCGAAGATTTTATACACCTTAGGCACACTCTCCGTGCCGAAAGTCATCGCCCCGATAGCCTGTATTCCCCCGACTTTAAAGACTTTATCCACTCCGCATTGGCGGGCTGTCCATAAAATAGCCGGATGAACTCTACCTGAACGATCCGGAGGAGTACACAAAACGATTTCCTCACAACCGGCAATCCGGGCCGGAACGGCAAGCATCAATACGGTAGAAAACAAGGGAGCACTTCCTCCGGGAATATACAAGCCCACCTTTCCGATCCCTCTAGTCTCTTGCCAGCAACGGAATCCTTTCGGATTGACATATTCGTTCCGTCCGGTCAGTTGCAAAGTATGAAAGGCCTCAATATTTTGCCGGGCCTCCGTTATCGCCCTTTTCAAATCATTACTTACCTCTCTTTCAGCTTCCCGGAACTCTGCTTCAGCCACCTGCAAGCGTTCTACTTTAGCCTGGTCGAAAAACCAGGTATATTTAACCAAAGCCTTATCGCCGTCTTTCAGGACCTCTGCAAAAATAGCTTTACAGATTTTCTGCAGATCAGCATTTTCCATCCGAGGACGCTTCAATAAGTCCACCCATCTTTCCCGGACGGGATTTATTATTCTTTCCATAGCTATCTCTTTTTCAGTATTACAAAATCATTTTTTCAATCGGCACGATCAGAATCCCTTCCGCTCCGGCTTCCTTCAATTTACCGATTACTTCCCAAAACTCATTTTCATTCACAACCGAATGAACAGACACCCATCCGTTTTCGCGTAAAGGCATGATGGTAGGACTTTTCATTCCCGGTAAAAGCCGACAGATCCGATCCAAAGCTTTTTCAGGAGCATTCAGTAAAATATATTTGTTGTATTTAGCAGCCAATACAGCCTTAATCCGAAATACCAATTGGGCTAACAATTCCTGCTTCTCACCGCATAAACCGGAATTAGCCACCAAAATAGCCTGAGATTCAAAAATCTTATATACCTCTTTCAGGCCGTTTTTAAACAAAGTACTCCCGGAACTGACCAAATCACAAATCGCATCGGCCAATCCGATATTGGGAGCTATCTCCACCGAACCGGAAATCTCATGAATCTCAGCCTCTATATCGTTTTCCGTCAAAAAATCTTTTAAAGAGTTCGGATAAGAAGTCGCAATCTTTTTCCCCTGTAAATAAGAGATGTCCTGAAAATCGACATTTTTAGGTACAGCTATCGATAACCGGCACCTGGAAAACCCCAGGTCGAGCACATGACGGATACCCGTTTTTTTCTCTTTTTCCGTATTATCCCCGATGATGGCAATGTCGGCCACCCCATCTCGCACATATTGCGGGATATCGGAATTCCTCAAATACAATACATCCAATCGGAAATTAGAGGCCTGGGCCATTAACTGATCTTTTCCGTTGTTGATAGATATCCCGCACTCTTTCAGTAAAGTCAGTGAATCTTCATTTAAACGGCCGGATTTCTGGATTGCAATTTTTAAGTTTATCATAACGCTATTTAGAGTTAGCGCCCGACTGATCCGGGCAGGCAAAAAACAAAAAAAGCCCGCCTGAATCAGGCGAGCTTATTATACTTTTATTGAAGACCGAACAGCATAACAACATCATCTCACCTGAAACAGTGATGGCAATGATGATGGTTATGATGTAAACTATTTCTCATTTTTTCTTTTTATCGGGACAAATGTATGACAAAAAAAGAATATTGCAAATATTCCGCAACAGATTTTGATTCTATTTTTTACTTATCCGGCTTGTCCGGCAACCGGATGAATCTTTGGGCGAACCCGTCGGCATTCCCTGCTACATTATTTCATTCCAACATTCTCCACGCCCCATCGCTGTATCGCAATCACTTCCGGGGAAATTTGACACTTTTCCATTAACACAATCAGTAAACCAACCATTATAGTCCATACAAACATTAGGATTAAAAGTACAACGCCCATTATTTATACCAAAAGCATTCGAGCAATTTTTACCACCATGATTTGCCACACAAGAAATTTTGCCACCATCTCCCCCTTCACTTCTCGTTTTTATTTTCACAACCTCGTCACAACATTCATTACTATTTACAATTTGCTCTCCTAAATCAAAAACACATAAATTATAACTTGCACTTTTTGTCCCCCACATACCCTCTATTTAGTATATTCCTATTGGTTAATAATGGCGTTGCTAAAAATAATTTATCACCTTCAATAATATTTGTACCTGTTCCTCTAACATATTCTGAACGTTTTCTTCCAATAACTGCCACATCAACCTCATCCAAATTAATAACATCATCAGTTTTGACAACACCTTTTTCATCAGCATAATATATCTTACCATTACATTTGACAATAGCTGTATGTAAAGGAAAATATACTCTAAAAAAACTACCATCTTCTGCTATATAGTAATTCGAAGCCTTTTCTTTAATTATAGGTGTAAGTTCTTTTATTTTAATTCTTTCATTTTCATCTGAAACATAAAATGTTTTAAAACCAATTAATTTCAAATCTTGCTTATTGACAGACAAAGATTTTGCTAAATTTATTTCAACTTCCAAGCTGTCATTAGAATTTTCTAATTCAGTACCTTGTCCACAACCCCAAATAAAAATCAGACACAAAACAGAGATTAACAAACAATACAAATTTACCGTCTTCATAACGATTGATTTAACATAATTTTCATTGATTAAAATTCGTATAAAATATAATCACATTACATATTTGAATTTATTAAACAAACATAAAACAGTATTAAACAAACAATGCTAAGAATAAACACAACAACTGACCATTTTTTCATTAGTTTATCTTTTTTAATAAGAGCATAAACAATACCCACAATTGACGCAACAATTATTCCCGCAATTATTCCAATAATACCTTGTATTGCAATCCCAACAATGACGATGATTACCATAGTCATTAAAATTCTGTTTCTCATAGTTATTACTTTCAATTATTATTTACTATTTGTTGTCGGGCAAGCGGATAAATCTTTGGGCGAACCCGTCGGCATTTCCTGCCGGTTCGACGATAAAAGGCAGCTCTTCCCGGCCTTCGGAGTAATTCCGTAACCACAATACTTCTCCGGCAGGAATGCGGTCATAGAGCAAAAATTCATATTCAGCCCTCTTTTTGCCGTAACTATGCCAACCTTGTTTTCCCCAACCAAACAGTTCGTATAAATCTCCCCGCCGGATACCGTTATCGGCATTTTGCGGGGCAAAGCGGATCCGTTCCACCACCTGCGGTTGTGCCAATCTCAGCGTAATCGTAGAGAAAGCACCGGGAGCCGTCAGCATATTCCCGTCATATTCAGGTTTCCATTTCATCTCCTCCCATGAAGGTGCATCCAGCAATTTTACCCATTTTTCTCCTTTTGCCGCCAATGTGTCGTCAGGAGACAATACCGCCGCCGGTGCCGGCTCGGCAACATTTGTATATCCGCGGTCCCGGCGGGTCAGAAATTCCAGCATCGCCAGATTAGCCTGCGGAAAGGCAGGCGGAGCGATAAAACGATAATAACGGAAGGCACCCGGATGACGCAGCACCGCATCCTGCAAGCAGGGAACAGGCGGTTCGGTAAGCGTATACAACACCCGGGCATCCGAAAAATCTTCCCGGTTAGCTCCCACGAACACTCCTCCTACCAGCCTCTCGGCCAGGCGGATCATGGCCGGCTTACGGGGAAACTTCCGGGTCAGTACAACCGTCCCCCGGCGGGTGGTGTCCGTCCGGAATGCCTGTATTGTAAAACCTTCCGGCGTGAGTGAATCCCGGGCAACCACAAAAGGCTCACCGAATACGCACATCCGTCGTCCTTCATAATACACCGGAAAATACAACCGATCCGGCATCACCTGTGTAAACACCGCCCGGCCATTCAACGTATCCACCTCAGTCCAGGTCACCGGCGCCATATCGCCCCAAGCCTGAAATGCCGCTAAATAAACCAACCGATTCTTCGCAGGCCCGGTCCAAGGAAGAGTTACCCGGAAAACCTCCGAGCATTCGCCCGTTACTTCCCGCAAACACGGATTGTCGAACAAAGGCGGCACATATTCGCCCGCAGCTTTCAGAAAAAAGGGATTATCCCGCTGTGCTCCGAAATACTGCCGGTAAAGATTCATCGGCTCCACCGGTACCGATTTACCCTCACCGGGCAAGGAGGTCTCCGGATTAAAGGGCCACCAACGTCCCCGGTCGTCCCGGACCGTACAATAAAAATGCCGGCCGGGAAAGTCCCGGTAAGCATTGCAAAATTCCACCATCACCGGCAATCCGCAAGCCCGGAGAATCTGACAACCGATCACAGCCACATCCGTACATTCCCGTCCCGGAAAAAACGGCCTGTACAAACTACTATCCAATGCCAATCGTTTCCCCGTCACTCCCTCAAAATCCGTCTTGACCCGGTTATACCTCGCTACGTAACCTGCCAGCGAATCCCCTTGCCCTGCACCGACATACTTTCCGAACAAATCATACAGTTCCGCCCCGGAAAAACAATCCGGATATCCTGCCAAACTTCTGTAGGGCAAAATATACTCACAAAATTCACAGAAAGAAAGTCCTGCGGCACAAGGCGAACTCTCCCACACATCAAAAGCATGATCGACATGAGAAATCAGGAAAGACCGGTCGAATCGCCGGAGATCACATAAATCCGAATCTTTCGCATCACTGTACAAGCAATATCCGCTATCGTCCGAATAATGCCAACGCATATTGGCGATCAGGAAACAGGCAGCCCGGAATTTCAGTGAATCCTGCCGGTAATGCCTCAGCACAGCCTTCAATTCCCGTCGGTTTCCTCCTGCCAGCGCCAACGCCTCTTCTACGTCCGCAGGCAGATCCATACAGGCACAACATCCCAGGATAACTCCCCATAGTAACACAATCTTTTTCATCCTGCAACAAAAAGGTACGAAAGCCAGGCTTCCGCACCTTTCCTTTAATGGTTCGACAGTTCTGTTTACAACACCGTTTCGTCTCCGTCCCAAATGTTTTTGGTTTTATCGCCCAATTCTTCGGCCGTATAATACTTCGGCGCATAGCGCACCTCTTTCGCTTGTTCGAACGTCCCGTCCCGACTGATCCGGTAGTAGGTATCCACCCGTTGAGCTTCCGCTCCTGCAAAACCGTCCTCCGTCACCTCGCCCGTATCTCCGGCGAAAACCAATTCATAGACGATCACCTCGCCTTCGGCAGTCAGCTGCCACTGTTTCACGGCAATATCATTGTTAAAATAGAGTTTTGTCTCCAACCGGTCCGCTTCCCGGTTACCTTTATAAGTCACCAGCATTTCCGTCAGGCAAGGTGAAACGTTCAGCACCGCAGAAAAAAGCTTGCATCCGTTTCCGACCTCGAACCAGAAGGGTACGTACATTTCCCCCGTTTCTTCCTGCGATTTACGTTTCCGGCTTAGATCCCGGTATGTAGCACAAGCCTTGCCCCGATACTCTACCCCCTGATTCGTATAAGCCATCACCTTACAACTTTTGAAAGGCAAATCGGATTTTTTCAATCTCTGGCTCGCCTTGTCCAGATCTACCGTTTGTTGCCCCATGGCGTTCACACACCCTAAAATAGCAATCGCTAAAATGATTAAAGTTTTCATCGCTTAATGTTTTTCGATATATCGTTTTATAAAATTCTTTCTCTAAAAATACTTGTTCAAGCCCGGAAAAACGGTATTGTCGGCGGCCAAGCCCGAAAAGATTTTCCCTTGACGGCAGTAATAAATACTATAAACAACGGATAAACGACATTCACCGCCAACCAAAGCACAAATGCACATTTGATAAAATCCCAACCTCCAACTTCACCCACACTCCAATGTACAATTGCACGATACCACCCAAATACGAATACCCCTATCATAATAAAAGAAAACAGTATTTGAAAATTCAACAAATTACAAGCCTCCTTCGTAAAAGCTGCATCTTCCGTTCGTTGATTCTGTTTCCAGTAAAGATAAGGAAACAAAACATTCATAAAAGGAAATATGAAATTTCCCACGATCATCCAAACATACAATAATATTCTCTTTTTCATCATCCTAATTACCAATAAGTTTTATTCAACATTCTATAAACTCTATAACTTGAGTCTTTTTATTCAAAAGTTACAATAAATAGCACATGCTGTTGCAATAGAAAGAGAGGCCATACAACCCGTAGCCATATCAATCAAATCACATAAAATTTTACATTCAGGATCTGCATCACAGGCTTCTTTTGCTGCAGCATAACATTTAGCAGTACAATTACTATCTGTTTTTGCAGGAAATTCTGTTTTTGTTTTTACCCGATCAATACCATTATCAAAGACATCAGCAACTTCGGTTAATTTTAAAGCAAATTTATCAATTTCCGGAGTAACTGTCCATGTCGCTAAATATTGATGATCAGTTGTAAATACTTTCATCATTCCTCCTTCTTCTGTATTAACTTCACTCCAATCTTCATACAAAGCCTGAAATATTCTCCCTTGCGAATTAGAAATAACACATAATCTTCCTAATTCTTTTTCATTTTTAGTTACAGGAATACATAATAATTTCACATTATTTTTTTGTGATAACGACGCTAACTTCTCAACATTTAAATCCTCTATTTGAAAATGGAAATTTTCCAAAAAATCTTTTCCATACGAGGATTGCAAAAATTGGTTTACCTCTTCATTCTGAATTGATTCAGAATAATTTTGTTCATGTTCACAGGAAATGAATACCATCGCTCCCATAACAACAGAAATACATAGAGGAAGCAAAAATTTAGTTTTCATAATTCAAAAATTTTAAGTCAATAATTCAAAATAGCTATAGCGTTTTTTTCAATAAATCCAAATAATAGATCATTAATCCTTTTTGCTCATAATGTGGTAAAAAAAACTTTTCTATCGACAAATCTTTATCTATAATAAACACATAAAATTTCTTTTCTTTATCAATAGGCAACTTTAACGCTTCCACTCTATAGACCTGATTTTCTATACCTAATATTTGTTTCATAAAAAACAGTTCTTTAGCAGATCCATAATCCGAAATATAAATAATTTCTGAACCAGAAAAATATTGAAACAACACAGCACAAAAATCCTGTATACAACTAACACAAGCCGCATTACTAATTCTTACAACAATTTTTTTCTTATCATCAAGCAAAGAGGATAATTTTAATATAGAATCCGTTTCAGTTTTCAAATCAATATCATCGATTTTTTTCATATTTTCATACTGAAGGTAAGTCTTCTGCATTTCCTCCATACGAAATAAAGCATTATCTACAGCTTCATATTGGCGTTGTAATAACCGATTTTCTTTATTCAGACGTTTATTTCTAACCAATAAAACATATACAAAACCCAGACTTACAAACAATCCAACCAACAAAAAAATTACAACTGTTCGATTTTTATTTTCCCATAAAAAACAAATTTTACACAACCATTTCTTCATAATTTTCAACTTCCAGTTTATGGCATCAAAAATAAAACTCATCAATAATTTGGACAATAAGCAATATTCTCAAATTGTTCTCAAAATTTCCCAGTCCATTATGAGCATTTTAAGAATATTGACATCTATAAATGGCACAAGATTTGATAAATTAGTTCTTTTTTGTAAATACTCTTCCATTTTGCATTTAATCCGATCCCACGAAACAAAGGCACCATCATCGGTTTTACAGTAATATTTCTATCCGAAGCATATTCCGCTTCAGGCAAAAAGATCAAACAACGATCAGGAAGATAATATATTTCGGAACATTCTCTCGGATAACTGCGATTTTTACGATAAGTCTATACATTACCAGAACCACTATCTTCTGAACGTGTTCTCATCCGTATCAAATTTTCCGATGACTAATATTCAAAATCCGATATAGCAAGAGAGCCTGTTTTTCCATTACTTTTCATGTATACTATTTTAACACAATAATTATCAACCAAAGGGAAAAAATCAATAGCTACGATTTCAAATTCATCTTCTTGAAGTGTTTCCACCGCTTCGCTCAATTTTTTCTTCAATTCTGCAATGTCAGAAATAATTTTAACCCCATTCGGAGCTATAAGATTCAATGAAGATTCTGCCTCCGTTACCCTTCTCTGTACTGAAACATCTTCATTTTCACTACAAGAAACACAAAACATTCCTGTTATTAAAAGTCCTAAAAACCAATAAATCCTTTTTTCCATAATCACATTATTAATTGTCAATATCAATCAATCATTCTATATTTTAACAAGCATCTTCCTCTAATATCCTTTCTCGATTCCTCATTCTCATATCTAAAAAACAGGATAATATATTGATTCTTTCTATTTATGGTCTATGAATCTCTATCCCGGTAGCTCCCTGTCCTCCACCCGATATCGTAAAGCCAGAACCATTCCAACCTAATGAGACAGAAATACCTGAACCATAACTATACCCCCAAGCAAATTCATGATATTTGGAAGAATTTAATGTTCTGCTTACTGTCCGAACATCAGCCGTACAAGTAAATCCATAAGCCGCAGAGTGAGTTGCATTCAAATTACGATCAATCAATATTCCCGCACTATTAAAAACAGATCTTACTGTTATATTATAGGTTGCAACCACCATCCCTGCTGCATTTTTAACAGAATTCATTTTAGTAAATCTAAGTATTATATCGCTTCCGCCACCGGGATTAGGATCAGACCCATCACCTTCCGAAGAAGTCTTTGTACGTAAAGAATTCATTTCTGAATAATCGTCTTCCTGAAAGCTACCTTCTTCTGCATCGATCACACGATAACCGATATGTTCGTATACAAAACCCCCATGTTCATTAGAAACAATAGCTGTAGAATGATAAGTTTTTCCCTTATACAGCCACTTTAGATCGACCATCTCCATCCCGATACAAATACCTGTACGGAGTTGCTCTTCAATTAAAACATAAGGTTCACCTCCACTAACCTTTGCCTTTTCCTTAGCCTCTTTTAAAGAAAGAATTTCAAAATGCCAAAAGTCCTTATACCAAACCACCATAGTGGTATCGGCAAAAAGTTCTTCCAATAATTTCTGACGTTCGGTTTCCGACTCAATTGTTCCCTTATAGGTGTAGTTCAAAAGACAAGGTCTATCGGAATTATAAGTTTCTGTGCCGATTCTGTTTCTATTCTGCGCATATTTTATTTGTTCTTGCCAGGTAGCAGGTTCTACCTGAACGATCTTTTCATCACCCTTCAGAACTTCTCTTTCGCAAGAATTCAAAAATCCAGCCAAACACAATAAGACAAAAACATACACAAAACAACTCCGATAAAGTGACGTAGCTAATCTAAAAATAACATGAAGTTTCATATATAAAAATTTAATCAATTTACTTTCCCACGATTCTTTCTTTCCTTAACACAAGTAAAAGCACAATGACCATCTGATTCCATTAAACGGAAATATACATCACTTGTTCAAGCCCGGAAAAACGGTATTGTCGGCGGCCAGGCCCGAAACGTCTTCTTTCCGACTGAAGTAATAAGCATAACTACCAACGGATAAATAATATTTACCATCGTCATAACCACCAATCCCCATTTCATAAAACCGAAAGAAGCTGCCTCATCCATACTCCAACCCACAATTGCCTGATACCATCCAAATACGAATACCCCTATCATAATAAAAGAAAACAATATTTGAAAATTCAACAAATTACAAGCCTCTTTCGTAAAGGCTGTATCTTCCGTTTGCCGATTCTGCCTCCAATAAAGATAAGGAAACAAAACATTCATAAAAGGGAATATGAAATTTCCCACGATCATCCAGGTATACAACGACATCCTCTTTTTCATACCTTAAAATATTAAATGATTTTTCAAATTACCAGTTCGACAAAACTATACATAAGCAATCAAACGGACAGTGGCCAATGTTCTCAAATTGTTCTCAAAATCACCCAATCCGTCATGAACATTTTGAGCATATCGACATCCATGAATGGCACAAGATTTGAAGGTCAGGGTTTTCGCAAATACTTTTCCATTTCGCGTTTCATCCGGTCCACCCGGAACGACGGCACTTTCACCGGCTTTACGATAATCTCTCCGGCCAACTGACGGGCTTCGGCATCACGCCCCGTTTGCCCGTAAAGTTTCACCAAACGGTAAAGCGGCATAAAACGGTTGGGACACATCCGGGCAGCACGGCGGTAATGCCGTTCCGCCCGGTCGTATTCACCCAAACGGCTATAATTATCGGCCAGCAACATCTGTACATCCATATCGTTCAGGCCCCGGACACATTCTGTCAATATACTCAGGCTTGCCGTCCACAATCCCGCCACATGCAGCTCCGCCCCGTAATTGTAAAGGAATAAGGGATTTTCGCGCATAAAAGGATATAAACGGGCATAATCGGTCAACACCTCCTCCGTCCGGCCGTTTAAAGACAAACAGGAAATGCGGTGCCATTCACGTTCCGCCCGGTTCCAATATAAAGTAACCGCCAACACCGCTACGGCCAAAGCCCCTATTCCGGTTTTAAACCACCGGCCTCCATAAAAGCAAACGGGACGTCCACGCACAATCACCCCCAGCAGCAACACCAAAAGTACGCATACCGCCGGATAATTCAGCGGATAGGAAAACAAACCGCAAATCCCCGCCCCTCCGATACTCCGGTACAACGGACGGTCCTCCGGACGGCAACGACGATACCATCGCCACAACAGCCATATCACCCCGGCAACCAGTAGCAGTCCCGCCACTCCGTATTCGGCAGCAATCCGCAGATACTCATTAAAAGGATGCCTGACATTACCGGCCAACCGTTCCCATTTTTCCTCCGGATGCTCCGCCAGCCAGCCGGCCTGATAATCCATATATTCTGCCTGAAAAGCATCCGGTCCATGTCCCGTCAGGGGAGCATCGGCCAGCATCTCCAACGAACAATTCCATACCAACAGACGACCGTCCGCCGAATCTTTCTTCCAGCAATACAGGCCGGCGAGCATTACCGCCCCCACTGAAACAAACGCCGCCCTTACCCTCCAAGCCGGCCAGCGACCGCCCAAAAAGAAACGGTAAACAGAAGTCGCAGCCAGACATCCCACTGCCACCATCCCGGTGCGCGAACCCGATAAAACCACCGCAGCCCCCATCGATAATGCCGATAATCCGCCCCACACTTTCGCACCGACAGGACGTGAAGCCATAAAATAAAGCGCCGCCGGGAAACAGATTGCCAGACAAGCCGCCAGTCCTGCCGGATTGTCGAATGTCCCCGTCACCGGGAAAGAAGCACTATACACCGGCCATATCCCGGCATATTGCCCGATTCCGGCAAACGCTTCCACCGCGCCCACGAACGACAATCCCCCATACCAGTCGGCCGGTTTCCCCCAGGCGGAAAAATATCCCGTCATCACGAATAAAAGCCACATAGCCCCTCCCCACGCCGCAGTCTGCCACGCAAAAAAGCCACCGGCCGACTTTCCGCCCACCACCGCCAGTATCCCGACAGCCACACACGCCAGTCCCGGTAAACCGACACGTCCGGACACCACGAACGGAAACAACATCCCCGACACGCCCACCGCAATCCCTGTCCAAAGCATTCCCGGCGTAAAAAAACGGTCGGCATACCCCTCCGGAAAATAAAATACATTTCCCAGAACGATCAACAGGAAAAACCGGAAAAAGATTCTTCTCCGGCCCTCTGCCGTTCTTATGGCCCTCTTTATTTCTTTTCCGAAATTCATCCGTATCTTTCAAAAAATCCGTCCGTATCTTTTCCTGAAAACAAGCGCTTGTTTTTTCAATTTCGTACTACCAAACCGAAATTTCTTCCGTATATTTTCACCGAAACATACGGGAGAAAATCCGAAAACAACCGGCCCTATTCCGGTAAAGATATGTTCAATTGCGATTTTATCGCTTTCATCAATTGCCGGGAAGGATAGAAACGAAGCCGTACCCCCCGCAGGGACTCAGGACGGAAATCGGCAGGATCGTCAAAACCCTCGCTCGAAAATTCCAGGAGCAAACTGCCGATTTCCGGCAATTCCACCGAACAACCGGCCGCCAGCCAGTTGGCAGCCACTTCTCCGGCATTCGCAAACGCATCCACAATGTCTCCAGCCGAGAGAACCGACCGGCCGGCGATCTGCCGGATCATCTCCCCGGCATCCCGCCGACCGGCAAAAACCGGCGCAGCATAATATTTCGGTGGCAACAAACGGTTCTGCGGATTATGCCGCAACACCCACCTGATTTTCATAGCAGTACCTGCCATCTTCCCCTCAATCAATCAGACTCCCCGGGAGTATCCGAAGACGACGAAGGCGCCGGTCTGTTGATCACTTCGAAAGTAATCTCCGATTTCACCCGCTCCTTCATCTTTGCACTCGGCGTAAAAACAATTTTTACACCACGGATCAAAGAAGACGAGAAATCCTCTGCCCGGTCCACCCCCTCGCTGCCGAAGGAGATCCGCAATATGCCGAAATCTTCCAACTGCACCGAGCGGTTCATCAGCATATAAGTAGGCAACTCGTCCAGAAAGTTAGTCAACACATTTTTTACATCCCCGGCCGTAAGCGACGAACGCCCCGCAATCTGACGACAGATCATATCCATCCCGACCACTCCGTCGAGCACCGGCTGACCGTAGAATTTACCCGGTTCATCGGGTTTCTGCGGATTTTTCCGTTGAACGATTTTTACTTTCATAGATTCACTTTTTAAAGGTTTATTAAAAATCCCGCACAGGCAGATACTACTGATTACCCTGTAAAACCTCCCCAACAGACCCGGCAATAGCTCCCTGGAGATAATATTTTTCCCCTCGTTGAACCGCACTCATACCATCGCTCCAAACAACGGTTTTATAGTTTTCCCACCATTCCTTCGATACAGGCGTTTCTTCCCCCCTTGTCCGCATACGATTCAAAGGCAACTTACCCACCCCGAACAATTCCGTCATCCAACGTTCATAGTTTTCCGCCCAATAGACCGCGGAATAACGGCATACGGCCATGGCATAGCGCACGATTTCCCGTTCGGAAGCGGCAAGGCGCCCGTCCTGTTCCACCTGTCGTTCCAGCCGTCCGACGGCTATAGCAAAATCTTCCGTCCGCTCAGGCGTCACCCGTCGCACCTCCGCTTTCAAACGCCCTACCCATTCCTGCTGCGCAACGGAGAGAAAAGAAAAATCATCGGACACTTCACTGCCGGCCCTTGTCCGGGCCGGACAGACATATCCGCACATACGGGCAAAATCGTCGCACATATCCCGGATTTCTTCTGCCGGCGGAAGTTCCCGTGTCCCGCTACGGGTAAACGGAGCCTCCTCCGAAATCCGCTCCAAAACATAATCCAATCCTTCATTATGCAACCGCCCCATACGGTCGTATACCGATTCTTCCGTAACCTTCCCGGCCGGCACACTTTCGTCCGAACAGGCACAACATCCCAAAACAAACAAAATACCGAGGACCATCCGTCCGTTTTTCAAAAAAGTCGTATTCATTCCGATATCTAATCTTAGCACTTGAAAATTTGGGATAAGTTTATGATATTTTTCCGGTCCGCCCAATAGCCAATGTTCTCAAATTGTTCTTAAAATTTTCCGTTTTTCCGGCATGAAAAAAATTGGATATTGTTTCAAAGTAATCTATTTTTAACCGAATGAAAAAAAGCCACCTTTCCATATCCGGATATATCCATCTGATGATCATCCTATTATTGCTTCTGGAAGCAGGATGGTTGTATTCTCTTTACCATGCGGAAAGAAGAGATTTCCGATATGTTACGGGAAAATTTATAGAAGATGCCATAAAAGAAGAAATACATACCTGCCCCATACAAGAGACAAACGGACTTGACGATTTTAGTATGAAGGGGCGCCTGATCATGACATATACCTATAAAGGGAAATATTTTCACATAGATACGAATAGCCAACTATTTCTTGTTTTTTACAGGCGTAAACTTTACGATTTCAATCGGGAAAGCTGGAATATCGACAGCCTTGCCGCCTGGTTCCGGCATTTCTGCCCTTGGGAGGACCTGAACCCCGTTTTTATCCGGCAGGATACAACGGGAAAAATCATCGACCGTTATCCGGCGGACTGCCGGAAACCGTATCGGCAACCGGACTTCGCGCAATTCCAATTAGGCAATCTCGAACCCGATACACTCACGGCCTGGTTCGATTTTCCCTTCAACCGCTTTTGGCTGCGACAACGTTACGGTCTGTTGCTTTCCATTGTCCCGTTTCTATTTGCCCTGTCTTTCGGCCTGCTTATTCTCCGGCGGGAAAAGAGACGGCAACGCAATCACCTCCTGACGGAAAAACAACTTATTTTTATTCACGACCTGAAAACCCCGTTTTGTACCAGCTGCCATATCGAACAACACCTGCTGCAACATGTCGGCGAATGGCCGGCAGAAAAAATACACGAAAAACTGAATGTATGCCGTCACCTGCTTGTAGCCATCACCGACGAAATGACGCAACTTATCGACCGCTCGGCCGGCTACTGGGGGACGAACCCAGAAACGGCCGGATTCGATCTCCGGAGCATGCTCGAAGAAGTGGCCGCCCGCTACGGAGGCAGGGGCGATGCCTCGCGTATCGCTGTCGACTACCGGCTCGACACGCCGATCGTGCAGGGCGATTCCTTTCACTTATCGCACATTATCGGCAACCTGATCGATAATGCCCTCCGCCATGCCGGACCCGAAGCAAACGTCATCGTCATCTGTGATGCCGACCGCCGGGGACGACTGCGCCTCACGGTCGAGGACAACGGCACTGGTATTCCCCGCCGCCTGCACCGCCGGATTTTCCGTCCCGGCTTCCGTTCCGTTCCGACAGGCGACAACCACGGGATAGGGCTGGCTTATATCCGGAATACCGCCCGCCGGATAGGAGCACGGCTCCGCCTCGACAGCCGGCCGGGACACGGCAGCCGTTTTATACTGACATTCACTCCCGGCCAAAAACACCGCTCCCGGAAGATTCACCTATCCCCCCGGTTCTACTCCTGTTTCATCGTCGCCATAATGTTTGCCGCACTATTCTGGACAGGCAACCTATATATCGCCGACCGGAGAGCCTTCGTCAACGAAGAACTCCCGAACCTCGACGAAGCCATCTTTAAAAACAATACGAATTCTTTTAAATGGCGGGAAGACACCAACTGTTTCTGCAATGACTTCGAAGCCAAAACCATTACGGTGACGCACAACGGCCAGGACACAACCTTGGCCATGGGCACTCATATCAACCAATCTCACATATACAGAGGTTTATATTATGATCTACGTGATACGGCCTGGCGTGTAGACAGTATTCTCCCCGCTTACCGAAAGTATTCCGCCAACCGACTGCCGGTAATATTCCGGCGCATCGATGCTGCGGGCCGGACGATCGAGCGAGCCGGGACAGAGCAACAGGCATTATTTCTCCCGGTAGAGTGTTCGCTACCGCTCGGTTATGTCGAAGGCCACCGGTTAGAAGTACAGCTTGCTTATCCCTGGCTGCGGTTGTTCAGCCGTTACGGATTCGGGCTCTTCCTGGCCTTAGCGGGACTGTCGGTGACCATCCGGTTCAACCGGATCGCCACGGACATGGCCCGGCGCCAGCAAGCTTTCATACGCTTCCAGCGCGAAGAGGTGCAGCTTTTTATCCGCAGCCTGCAACCCCGGCTCCGGGACATCCGGTATCCGCAAACCGCCGATCCGGAGATACTCGGTGAAACCCTCGACCGGAATATCGGAATTTACAGGGAGTTATTAGGGCAGATCAATCTGCTGCTCGAAAAATTCAAAACGATCGAATGGGAATGAAAAGTTGGTATATTCAATTAAAATTTCTAATTTCCCCTCGTCAAACTCATTACTATGGACTGTAAACCGAAACTACTTTATGCCGAAGACAACCGCCTCACCGCAAAGGAAATGACCGAAATTCTGGAAGAAGAAGGTTATGAGGTGGTGACGACATACAGCGGCGACGAAGCCTGGGAGACTTTCGAACGTATTTCTCCCGATCTGGTACTGCTGGACTTCCGGATGCCCGGACTCAACGGCTTGGAAGTATTCGAGCGTATCCGGCAGGTGGATGCGGAAATTCCGGTGCTCATCCTGAGTTCGTACAACGAATATTGCGTCCCGTCGCTGAAAAGCGGCACCGCCGACTTTATCCGGAAAGAAGCCGATATCGAAGAAATCTGTGCCCGCATCGCTGCCGTATGGCAACGCCATGCCTCCGGCAAAACTAATGATTCCGCCGGAGAAACCGTCCTCCGGCTCTCGGAGCTCACCACATTCCACACCGACAGTTTTACGCTGCGTATCGGTCCCAACATCATTCCCCTGACCGGCGCATTAGGAGAAGTGCTGGTACTCTTATGCCGTCCGCCCCGGCAATGCCGTGCAGCCACCGATATCTGCCGGCAACTCTGGCACAACGACAGCAAAAGCAAAATCACTTTACTACAAAACTATATCTCTCAATTGCGGAAACTGCTCACTGCCGACCCTGCCCTGCACATCGTCAGCCTCTACAATAAAGGATATTATTTGCAAATCAACGGAGAATAACCCGCACTTTTCCTTATTGAATATACAGACTACCATTGGAAAGTTCCAGTAAAACCTCTCCGGTATATTTCGGATTGCCTACGAATTTCGAGCTGACGGTCATATTCCTTTCAGATGCAGACTTTTGTTCCAATTCCATTCCATCCGGCAACCCCATTTTCAACGATTTGTTATGCTTGATTTCCAAATGATAACCGGCATCTTTTTCAAAAGTCAGCCCGACTTTAGTAAAAGAACCTTTCAAACGGATCTCGGAAAACAACAGTTGTATATTGCGTATATTCATTTCCCCCATTTTCATATCCATATCCACATAACTACCTAAATCCTGTACCTCATATTTGGTAAAAGACGAGCTACCGGTCAATTCTTCCACATCCCCGATTTTCATTGTCCCGCCGGAAGAGCGCAAGTTCAGCTTACCCATCGATTCCAACTCTCCGTCACAAGCATTGGTTTCTAACCGAACATCATCACCGGAAGCAATCCGAATGGTACAATTCCGAAACTCTCCTTTCATCAAAGCCACCTCTTCTACATTGAAAATTCCTTTCTCTTGCTTGATGTACAATTCTCCTCCGCTCAAAGCAGTCGCTTTAAAATCCCCGACACGAATATCCGCATTTACCTCACCTGAAAAATTAGTCAGGTATACATTGCCGTTTGTACTGATCAATCTCAACTTGATTCCTTTCGGAACAGATACTTTATAGTCGACATTTAATGTCGTGTTGGTCAGAAACTGCTTCAATCCCATGTCTTTCCCGAATTCGGTCTTAAAATTGAGATATTGCCCGGTAATCGTTTCTACTATCTGAATCAATTCGAGTGTTTCATCCGCTTTCACCCCCGATTTAGCAGTCACCTTCATAGCTACAGCTACTTTGATCTCATCTCCATCCACCTGAACAATTTCCATTTTTCCATATTGGTTGGACAACACCAACTCTTCGATTCCGGCTTTAGGATAAGTTTTTTCATATTTTTTCTCACTGGTTTCGGCTTTCGATTGAATTCCCGCAACCAACAGGCACAACACTGCAATTAGCACTTTCATATTCTATCAGATTAAAATTTTGAATTTTCAGCTTCTTCTTCCATTTGTTTGTAACGGGCAGCCAGATAAGCGATCATTTTACTGAACGATTCCATAGCCGCTACCGTTTCCGGATGAATCTCCCGTTTTTGTAATTTCAGCATCAGCTGTCCATACAAACCGTTTAAAGCCAATTCCACATCCGAGACCGTATCGTCCACACCGGCTTTCCTACGAAACTCCACCAAATTTCCGGCCGCCTGGGTCACCAATTGCCGGTATCTCCCGTCATGAGCCTGGTGCAACAAGAAAAAGTGTAATTCGGTCAGTTCATCCACTGTATTTTTCAGGGCCTGAATATGCCCTTTCTCTTCCACTTTTTCTTTTTGCATAATAGCGATCAGGTTATCATACCAATCATGAATTTCCTTCGAAGTCCGTTCATCCGCCTGGAAACCGGCCACCAGATAACGATCTACCTGCTCCATATCCAGCTTCAAAGCCCGGAGCATATCTTCAAGCTGCCACATATACAAAATATATTCGGCAATATTATTCTTTTTTTTCTCTCTGGCTATTAACACAATACGATCTGGTTTTAATTTATAGGTTACAAGTCGTAATCATCTCCTTCTTTCATTTTATCGATCATCCGGCGATCACGTTTCGTGGGACGCCCTAACCCCCGGGGACGCGATTCAAAGCCATAAACTTTTACCGCATTCAACAAAGCCAAATTTTCAGGTGGAGTCACCTCTTCCACAAAATCAACCGCCAATTGTGCCGACATCCGCTTCGCCGTAAGTGCCTTCACCCGATAATGCCGTTCAATAGGCGGAATCCTTACTTTCACAATCTCGCCTCCCTTCAGTTCACGGGAAGCCTTGACATGTACATCTCCGATGGTAACATGTCCTTTGCCACATTCTTCAGCAGCCAGAGAACGAGTTTTAAATATCCGGACTGCCCAAAGCCATTTATCTATTCTTACTTTCTCCTCCACGATTTCACTAATTAAGCCTTTCCCCTTTAATTTTTTACTTTCTGTCTGTATTAAAAGTATTCATTGTCCTTATAATACCTTGTAATACAAAACTAGTAATAATTTCTCCACCCCGTTCCAACAAAGCCGGTAATTTCTCAGCTTCTTCGCCCTGCCATGTTCCCAGCACATAATCGATCTGCTGTCCTTTCAGGAAATCATTACCGATACCGAATCTCAAACGGGCATAAGCAGAGGTGCCTAATAAGGCATTGATATTTTTCAAGCCGTTATGTCCTCCGTCACTTCCTTGTGCTCTTAAACGCATCTTCCCGAAAGGTAAGGCCAGGTCGTCGACAATAACCAACAAATCTTCCAGAGCGATCTTTTCTTTTTGCATCCAATAACTGACAGCTTTACCACTCAGGTTCATGTATGTATTGGGTTTCAGCAAGACCAGGGTCCGACCTTTCAATTTCATTTCGCAAACAGCCCCATAACGCATATCTTCAAAAACAGCATTGGACGCTTTAGCAAAAGCGTCCAATACATTAAATCCGATATTATGTCGCGTATCCTGATATTCCGGGCCGATATTTCCTAACCCAACAATAAGATACTTCATAATTTATCTGTTATTTTCCTTCCTGAGCAGCAGCACGGGCAGCACGAGTCAGTTTAATTTGTGCAACAACAACCTCTTTCGCATTTACAATCTCAAAGTTTTCAAAAGACAGGTCTTTCACTTTAATAGATTTTCCTAAGCCCAGATTCGTTACATCCAATACAATTTCTCCCGGCAGATTAGCAGGAATAGCTTTCACTTTCAATTTTCTAACTACCAAAGAAAGTTTACCACCAGCCTGTACACCTTCAGCAAATCCCTGTAATTTAACAGGCACTTCCATTACCACCGGTTTATCTTCGGAGATCTGATAGAAATCCATGTGCAATACACGGTCGCTTACGGGATGGAACTGGATTTCACGCATAACAGCTTCGTAGCTCTGTCCTGCTACATTTACTTTTACGATGTATACAACCGGAGTGTAAAGCAATTTTTGCAAATCTTTTTCAACCACTGAAAAATGTACATTTTCTTTACCACCATAAAGAACACAAGGTACTTTCCCTTCAGCTCTCAGCAGATTAGTCGCTTTTTTACCCAGATCAGTTCTCAATTCTCCCTGTAATTCAAACACTTGCATAATAAATCTTTTTTTGTGCTACTCAGAAACAGATTTCAACTCCGGGGGTATAAGCCAGTCTGTCTCCCCATTACACGATTTCAATTATTCCCCGTAAAATCAGGGGGCAAAGATAGGAAATAAATTTAAATATGAGGTCTCTAACGGATTTGAAAATATAAAAAACAAATAAAAACTTTTTTCTTTCAAATAATGATTATACTTTTGCCCATTATTAATCAATTAAACAAATAAAGAAATGGCTTACGTAATATCTGATGACTGTATTTCATGCGGCACATGTGAAGGAGAATGCCCGGTAGGAGCAATTTCCATGGGTGCTGATCATTATGAAATTGACCCTAATGCATGTACAGATTGTGGTACTTGTGCTGGTGTTTGCCCGGTTGAAGCTATCAAACAGGCTTAAATATTATAACAGCATGAAAAAATAAAGCGGGGCTCTTGCTCCGCTTTATTTATTATAGTCTTACCGACTACTGATCACCTGAGTCATCCTGACATCGTGCACTTCGGTCGGAATCCGGTCTAACAACTGAAAATCAAAACAAATCCCTATTTTACAAGCCTTCGTCTGTGACAAAATCTTATCATAAAAGCCTTTCCCCCGGCCTAAACGATTCAAAGTCCGGTCAAAAGCGACGCCCGGCACCAAAATGACATCGATTTTATTCAAATCGGTAAAAAGCCGGCCGACAGGCTCCGGAATAGCATACCCTTCTCCGGGACACAATTTTTCGCGGCCGTCGAAATAACGGATTTCCAATTCATCCCCCTTTACACAAGGTAATAAAATGGTCTTTTCTTCTGCCCATTTACAAACAAAGTCATGCGTAAACACTTCGTCGTCCATCGACCAATAAGCCAACACTACCCGGGCCCGTTGAAATACCTCATTATGCTCCACCTGTTGCCAAACCGAAGCGGACATTCTTTTCTTATCCTCTAGCGTATACTGCTTTTTTATCTCCCGAATCTGTTTTCTAATCTCTTTTTTTTCCATCACCCTTTTTCTATTTTTACTTTCTACCTTTCATACAGTGCACCCCAATCGGGTATCGCTGTATCTAAACGAAATAAATCTCCGATCTTCGTATCTTTCAATAAATTCCTAACTTCCGGAGCCGGATTTCTCTTACAGCCGGAAAACCAAAAACCAAGAATTATTAGAATTAAAAGAAACTTCAAGGCCATTTTTAATTATTTTGATACTAAAAATCGTAATTTTACGGCAAAGATAAACGAAAAGATAAAAAGGTAATACGATAGTTGCTTAAAGTCGGTAAGAATCTCTGAGACTCAGAACGACTTTTTAACCTGTAATACACTAAATTATGATCATTGCTATACCACAATTAAATTATAAAGCCGGAGATATTCAAGGAAATAGCGAAAAAATCATTTCTGCGATCCAAAAGGCTCAAAATCAAAAAGCAGAACTGATCCTATTCCCGGAACTGGCTGTTTCCGGCGCATTGCCCCAGGATTTACTGGAGAGAGAGGAATTTGTAAATGCCTGTCGTATGGCCGTAGAAAAAATCGCAGCCACATGTACTCAAATTGCAGCTATTGTAGGAGCACCGAATTTGGATAGCGAAAATGGTATTATGTACAACTCAGCCTATTTTATCCAGAATGGGGAAGTGGTAGACGGTGTTCATAAAAACATCCTGAGTGATTATGATATTTTCAGTGAAAGCCGTTATTTTATCGCAGGAGAAGATAATACGCCGATCCGGTATAAAAATCAAAATATACGGATTTTATTCGACGAATACGAATCGGAATACATCGACAAAACAGATAGCTTTGTCATCTTTATCGGTATGACTCCTTTTACTGTCGATAGTAGCCGGGAAAAGCGGAAAGTACTGGCCACTTTGGCTCAAAAATACAATAAAAACCTGATCGCTGTCAATCATGTAGGAAGTTATACTTCTGTACTGTTCGACGGTAATTCAATGGTTTATAACTACAAAGGGAAGAAAGCTTGCCAATTGAACGAATTTGCAGAAGACTTTCAGCTCATCGATACCAATAAATTAGGTACCCCTACACTTCAATCACCTGTTTCTCAAGACCGGATCGCTCTGCTCCATAAAGCATTGGTCTTCGGTATCCGGGATTACTTTGAAAAGAACGGTTTTCAAAAAGCTATCTTAGGCTTATCGGGAGGTATCGATTCCGCCGTAGTCGCTGCTTTGGCTGCCGAAGCTTTAGGAGCACAAAATGTTATGGGACTTTTAATGCCTTCATGTTATTCCACCGAACATTCGGTTCAAGACGCGTTAGCGCTGGCAGAAAATATCGGAATGCCCCATGAAACCATTGCCATTAAAGCAATCTACGAACAATATCTGGAAGCCTTACATCCTTTATTCAAAGACCAGCCCTTCAATGTAGCAGAAGAAAATCTTCAGGCTCGTACCCGGGGAATGTTGGTTATGGCCATGTCTAACAAATACGGTTATATTCCCCTGAATACTTCCAATAAAAGTGAAGCAGCTGTCGGATACGGCACGCTTTACGGCGATCTCTGCGGTTCACTGGGTACAATCGGAGACGTTTTTAAAACCGATATCTATGCGTTAGCCCGATATATCAACCGGAATCAGATCATCATTCCGGAAAATACTATACAAAAAGCACCATCAGCCGAATTACGGCCGAATCAAAAAGATCAGGACTCTTTACCGGACTACAACGAATTGGACGGTATCTTAAAACTATACCTGGAGGAAAACCATTCACCGGAAATGATTATAAAGGCAGGTTACCCGAAAGCTACTGTCGAAAAAGTCATTCAAATGGTAAAACGAAATGAATACAAACGAGCTCAATGTCCCCCGATCATCAAAATCTCTAAAAAAGCTTTCGGATACGGTAGAAAATATCCTTTTTAATTATGACCATCATCACTGATAGCGATTTACACGACAGTTTATGCCAAATCTGTATCGAAAGTCCTCATTCCTTACTCTCAGAACTAGGGTATGCGGCAAAACAAAAAATTATCGAAACAACAGTCTGCATTTCCTATAAAAAAGGAGACCTGATTTATCAGGAAGGAGACATGCCGACAGGCTTACATTGTCTTTTGACGGGGAAAGCTAAAATTTATAAAGAGGGCATCGGAGGACGCCAACAAATTGTTCGTATGGCCAAGCCGATCGGTTTTATCGGTTACAGAGCTTTCTTCGCCGAAGAAATACACATTGCTTCGGCTGAAGCTCTTGAAGATTCTATCGTTTGCCGGATTAAAACCGAATTGATCTTAGACATCGTCCGAACGACACCCGACCTGGCCATGAGTATTATCCGCGCACTGGCAACCGACCTCGGTTTTTCGCATCGTCGTACGGTAACCCTCACCCAAAAACATATCCGGGGACGTCTGGCTGAAGCTTTGCTGGTATTAAAGGAAACTTATGGCTACGAAGCCGATGGCTGTACGTTAAAAATTTGTCTCACCCGGGAAGATCTGGCCAACTTGTCCAACATGACCACGGCCAATGCTATCCGTACCCTTTCTAATTTTGCCACAGAAGGTATTGTCGGACTGAACGGCAAAAAAATCAAAATCATAGATAAAGAAAAACTCGAACAAATCAATAATCAGGGGTAAACCCGATCATCTCTACTCTTTTATAACCGATAAAGCAGCAAAAAACCGGACTAGAATAAATAGCTCAAAGGAGATACCCTTCTGAGAATTTGAATCATACAATGAGGTATCTCCGTCTTAAGATCCGCTCTCCTAAAGCTCATGAGCCATTTACAAAAATGGCCCATTTAATCAGCTTAGGCTTCTGCTTTAATCAAGCAATCCTTCTTCTTTCAGAATCTTTTCTAATTTCCGGAAATGTTTTAGTTTCCAATCCGGATCTTCTTCATGAGGATAATCCGGATCTATTATCGGTTGATTCGTTTCAGAAAGAGGCTCGGAAGCTTTATCAAATTCAGCCACTTCCACCTCAAATTCTATGTCTTCACGTAATTTCAGGAATACACTAGCATAAGCATGTCCTGAGCCACCTGCCTCAAGCGTAAATTTATTCTGCATAATACAAGAAGACAAGGTAACACCTCCATCGGGTAAACCAACTTTATAAGTCTTCTCTCCGTATTTAACAACTAATCCCTTCATAGTTTCCCTTCCTCCTCTAATTTCTTTTTCAATTTATAATACTCTTTCTTCATTTCCTCTCTATCGGAAGGATATCTCATATGCAATGGAGAAGCAATATCAATCTCTCTAACCCGCACTTTAATCTTATCTCCCAGAGACATCTTTTTATTCATCCATATAAGATGATTCGATTTTGAATCCATTCCTCCGATGTGCATATCATCCCCATCAGCATACCCTACACTTATGATTAAAGTAACCAAACTATCTGTCATTGCAACAATAGGAGCTGCATCATTAATACATATCTCAAAACCTTTCATAATAATCCAATTTTACACTGGCCGAGGACAATCCCAAACACCGTGCTGTACTCTGCAAAATTCTAAGCACCTTGCACAACACATTGTATATCCCCATCCCCCACTATGTTCCTTAGACCAAGGCCCTTTTTTATCCATACAATCCCTATATTTTTCTGCACATTCTGCCCGAAACTGGTCCGTATCCGACACACAAAGTACAGACATAATCAATGCAACTCCACCCACCATTACCTCCGAAACAGATACAACTATTTCGCCCATTTCAGTAAGCGTTCCAACAACATAAGGAGCAACTGCTGAATAAATGCTCCTGCAAGTTCCCCAGAAATCATCACCTCCTGATTCACTCCTTGTTTTAACCCTTCTCATTCGGAATTTAGTCTGAAGAGTAATAAGCATTTGTCCTATTTATAACACTCCTGGAAAGAAGTAGCGGACAAAATTTTCCGGAATATTTTTTTCGAAAATATAGCAGCCGTAGCGGCTGGAACATACAAGCTACTGGAGCCTTAACTCTAAAATAGCCAGAAACTCCGTCCTCGTGGGCTATTTTCATAAAGATAAAAAAAGCAGTCACAATATAAATCATGACTGCTTTCATAATTCGGCGCCAACCTACTCTCCCACCATAAGGCAGTACCATCGGCACTCAGGGGCTTAACTTCTCTGTTCGGAATGGAAAGAGGTGGATCCCCCCGGTTATAGACACCTTTTAATATCTTCAGGATTTTATCCTGTTTCATTACAATTTCTTCAGTTCCCGTTACATATCCCAACAACCCACAGCCTCCGCTGAGAATTTGACATTTACACCGGAAAGATAAAGAAGAATATACTCCGCTTAAAGTAAACATTCGGGTAATTAGTATTGCTCGGCTGTGCCGTCACCGACTATACACCTGCAACCTATCAACGTTCTCATCTCGAACGACCCTGTAAGGATATCTCATCTTGAAGCTGGCTTCGCGCTTAGATGCTTTCAGCGCTTATCCAATCCATACATAGCTACTCAGCAGTGCATCTGGCGACACAACTGATTCACCAGAGGTATGTCCAACCCGGTCCTCTCGTACTAGAGTCAGAGCTCCTCAAATATCCTGCGCCCACAACAGATAGGGACCGAACTGTCTCACGACGTTCTGAACCCAGCTCGCG